>Ga0209544_1000019_pt1 | contig 251097 bp, 240 predicted proteins | sample MesohylPK_FD_187297 | JGI IMG/M metagenome (GOLD analysis project Ga0209544, IMG submission 187297) | Host-associated microbial community of the marine sponge Aplysina aerophoba from Gulf of Piran - sponge mesohyl, lysed by proteinase K... | ecosystem: Host-associated > Porifera > Sponge >... | reverse complement strand
TTGCTGATACTTAGGATCGGAACACTCGTCATCAGATACCTCCTCGCTGGCGTGGAGGCGCAGTATCTAATGACAGTCGATAATTTGCCCTTCAATACTCAGTGATTATTTTGATGCGATTGCCCTGGAGCCAGATGCCAGTCTCATTGTCAACGCCAATTACTTCGACTCGGCGCGACGGGCGGTGGGGCTGGTTGTCAGCGATGGTCATGCGCATGGCGAAAGCTATCGCCAGCTTGGCGGCACACTCCTGGTTCGTAATGGCGAGACGGCTGTGGTCGCCAATCATGCTGGCATGCAGCTGCAAGGCAGCGAACAGGTTGTGCAGGGCTATCCGCTGCTGGTCGAGCACGGCAAACAGGCATTCGTCGACCCGCGCGGCGCGGAACGCAATCGGCGCAGCATCATCGCGCAAGACAGCCAAGGGCGCATCCTCGTCATGATCGCGCCCTATTTGGGTCCGACACTGGGGCAGCTGAGCGCATTCCTGGCATCAACCGACCTGGATATCGTCACGGCATTCAATCTGGACGGCGGTAGATCGACCATGTTGGCGCTGCCAGACGCAGATTATATGCAGCCGTCTTTGCAGGCTGTTCCGACCGTCCTGGCTGTCTACGAGCGCTAATGCCTTTGGACTTTCGCGGCTGGGCAAGTTCAGTTACCCTGCTGGCGGCATTGGGAGGAATGGACATGACATGCCGCATTTGGCGCAGGTAGCGACAGCACGCACCGCCAAGCTCAGCGATGGACGGCAACTGGGATTCGTGGAACATGGCGAGCCAGACGGGACGCCAGTTTTCTTCTGCCACGACCTGTTTGGCAGCCGCAGCCTGCGCCATCCCGATGACAACATTCTCAAACGGCTGGGTGTGCGGCTCATCGGCATCGACCGGCCTGGCTATGGGCTATCTGCGCGCAAATCTGGCCGCAATATCCTCGATGGCGCTGCGGATATTGATGCGCTTTTCCGCGCGATGGAGCTGGATCGCTGCGCCGTGCTGGGCTATTCGGCCGGCGCGCCCTATGCGCTTGCCTTTGCCCACCGCTATCCCCAGCGTGTCAGTCGCTGCGCCGTGGTGGCCAGCCTGCCGCCGCTGGATCAAGCGCAGAGTTTCGGCGTCATACATCCAGTTTACGGGCGGCTGATGCAGCTGGCGCGCGGCAATGACAGGCTGTTTCGCATGTTGCTGCGCGGATATTTTTTCTATGATTCGCAGCGCAGCCCCGACCAATTCATCCGCGATTATGGCAGCATGTTGGCGCAGGTCGACCGTCATGCGCTAAGCCAGATGGCGCTTTTCAACCTGCGGCGCGATATCTGGGACGAAATCCGCCAATTGGGCAGTGATGCCCTTGCCGATGAGCTGGCAGCATTGACGCGCTCGTGGGGCTTTCATCTGCAAGCGCTGCGCGTGCCGGTGGATATCTGGTGGGGCGAAGCGGATGTCTATTCCATGCCAATCGTGGGCAAGCGCATGGCAGAGCTACTCCCTAGCGCTAGCCTGCATTTGGAAGCCAATGCCGGGCATCTCGTCTTGTTCACGCATTGGGAAGCCATCTTGCGCCAGCTGATTGCGCCCCTCTAGTAGTGACTGCCCTGTCCATTTGCGCGATCGATCTCGGCTGTTTCCAAGGCCAGCGAGTGCAACTCGACGACTGCTCGTTCCAGCTCGGCTTCTGACACCACAAATGAAATGCTGCACTCGGATGAGCCTTGCGCGATCGCCAGCACATTGATTTCGCGCTCGCCCAGCAAAGAGAATACGCGACCCGCCACGCCCGGCGTCCCGCGCATGCCGCTGCCAACCACCGTGATAATGACGATGTCGGGCAAGGTCTCCACACTGTCGATGGCCTTGTGCTGGATCTCGTGCTGCAGCTCGGCTTCGACAGCTGCTTTCACGCTTGCCGCCAGCGGATCTACGACGGTGAAGCAGAAGCTCTGCTCAGACGAGGATTGCGAGATCATCAAGATGCTGGCGCCGGCTTGAGCAGTCGCCAGAAATGTCCGCCCGGCGATTCCTGGAACGCCTAGCATGCCGCGTCCGCTGACCGTCAGCATAGACACATCGCGAATGCTGGTTACAGCTTTGATGACGGTGGCGCTGGGTCGGGTATGCTCGCCGATGAGCGTGCCTTCGTGCGCAGGATTAAATGTATTGCGGACGCGCAGCGGAATGCCGCAATTGATTATCGGCTGCACCGTCTTGGGATGCAGCACTTGCGCGCCATAAAAAGCCAATTCGCCGATTTCTCGATAGGATACATAGGGCAGCACGCGCGCGCGGGGGTCAAGGCGTGGGTCGGTGGTCATTACGCCTTCGACATCGGTATAAATGTGCAGCTCGTCGCTGTCCAGGCAGGCGGCGAAAATGGAAGCGCTAAAGTCGCTGCCGCCACGCCCCAGCGTAGTCAATGTGCCATCGGGCGTCGCGCCGATGAAGCCGGTGATGATGAGCGCGCTGCCTGCTTCAAACGCCGGCATCAGCTGGCGACGAATGCACGTTTCCGTCTCTTCCCACAGCGGCTCGGCTGCCTGGAAGTTGTTGTCTGTGACGATACAGCGATGAGAATCGACTTGCAGCGCGTCAACACCTTGTTCGCGCAGCACAATCGCAATCACCCGGCTGCTCAGTCGCTCGCCAAAAGACACGATGGCGTCGGTGATGCGGGGACTGGCTTCGCCCAGGATGCGCACCGCATCGCATAACTCCAGCTGCTGCCGCAATAGATCCTGCACAGCAGACAGCGCTTCGTCACGCGCCGAGGGCGGACAGATAAGCTGATTGATGACGGCTTCGTGTCGAGAAAGCAGTTCAGCGTTGATGCCTTGATAGGCTCTCTGGTCGCCCTCCGCAGCTGCAGACGCCGCGAGGAAGAGCTGGTCGGTGACTCCCGACATGGCCGAGACAACCACAGCCAGCCGGTGTCCCTGACGCCGTTGGTCGCTGATAATCTGCACCACCTGGGCGATTGCTTCTGGCGACCCGACTGATGTGCCGCCAAATTTCAAGGTTAGTCTCGCCATTGTTCTTCCCTCGCCTTCCCCATAAACAAAAAAAGGGCGTCTGGAGGTTATCCACACGCCCTTTTGCTGCTTCGTCTGTTTCGACTTACAACAAGCGGAAACCTCCATGCTGCGCGCTTATGCGCATCATAGTCATCGTCATCATGGTTGTCATGCCGGATGTCGCGCTGTCCAAGAACATGATTCCGCTCGCTGTCCGCTACACCACAGTGAGCGTATCGCCATTTGTACGCAGTGTCAAGGACAAAATGCAACTCAAACCATGCCCAGCCTGAACCGGCAGCCTTATCCGCGCAGTATCACTGTGCTACAATCGCGCTTTCATCAGCAGTCGCAGGATAAGCAAAGTGGCGGCAGCAGCGATTGCCTCTGAAACAGCCAAAGGCGCATCAAGCGGGTGCAGATTGCCTTTGCTTTGTTTCGCTCTGCTGATCGCATTGGTCGGGAGCAACCTTCTTTATGCATGGCTCGCCCGTCAGGAAAAACTGGTCATCGGCGCGCCCGGCGACTTGCTCTTCGCTGCCGCATTTGATGGCTTTCTGGACGACTGGACGCTCTATGACGGCCGGCAGCACGCGGCGATTTTGGGTGGCGAGCTTGAGTTGGCTGTCAACGCGGCGCAAAAGGCGGCCTGGTCAACAACGCAGCACAACTTTGGCGACTTTGACATGCGTGTAACTGCGCGCGCAGTCGCCGGTCCGGTTGACAATGCCTTTGGCATCGTGTTTCGTCTGAACGATGCCCGCAGAGACGGCTGTGATCTGCCCGCAATCGTCCTCTGCGGCCTGGAAACGTTGTTGCCACTGGCTGGCGCTGCGATTCGACAGACGATGGGCTTTGTCCCTGCCAACCGCTATTATGCCTTCTTGCTCAGCAGCGATGGATTCTATTCGCTTTGGCAGGCTAAAGCTGGCTCTACACGTTTGCGCAGCGCTTGGATCGCTTCGCCGCAGATCCGTCAGGGGCTTGATGCGGAGAATGCCATCCGCGTCATTGGCGCTGGCTCGTCATTTCGCTTCTTCATAAATGGCCTGCCTGCTCTGCTCTGCCTGCCCGATGACCCCGATGGCCTGAGCACGTATTATGCCGGCGACTGCGTGGATGGCACAATGAGCGAGGTATTTGTGGACGATTCGTTTTCAGCGGGAGCGCTGGGTTTGATCGCCCAATCGACAGCCAGCGGCGGCGGCGGCGTGGTCGCGCGCTTCGATAATGCGCTGGTCTATGCGCCGGGCGAACGCAGCGAGGATGCCAGATTATGAAAGTTCATTTGCGCATGGTTGGTTGCCGGCTCAACCAGAGTGAGATCGAGACAATTGCGCGGCAATTCCACCAGCTGGGGCATGAGGTGGTTGATAATCCAGCCGAAGCCGACCACTTTGTGCTGAACAGCTGCGCGGTCACGCAAGAAGCCACCAAGACCAGCCGCAAGCTGATCCGCGACTTTCACCGCGCCAACCCGACCGGCAAAACGACAGTGACCGGCTGCTATGCGCAGATCGCGCCCGGAGAGATGGCGTCATTGCCCGGGGTGCACAGAATCATCGGCAACCAAGACAAAGACCAACTGGTAGCGCAGATCACCGGACAGTCCATAGAAATCTATGACAGCGAACCATTCGAGCGGGGCTGGACGCCCGACCGGCTGGGCCGGACGCGCGCTTTCGTCAAAGTGCAGGACGGCTGCGACAATGCCTGTACCTTCTGTGTCACCACCATTGCGCGGGGTGCGGGACGCAGCCGCCCCCTGGCTGATGTCCTGCGCGAGGTAAATGCCCTGCACAACAGTGGCTGTCAAGAGGCGGTGCTGACCGGCGTTCATCTGGGCAGCTATGGGCATGACCTGGGCGATCGCCAAGGACTGGTCAAGCTGGTGCAGGCGCTCTTGAATGACACAGATATGCCGCGAATCCGCCTGTCGTCGCTGGAGCCCTGGGATCTGTCGCCCGACTTCTTCGCGCTGTGGGACGATCGCCGCTTGTGTCGCCATTTGCACCTACCCTTGCAAAGCGGCTGCGATGCCACACTTCGACGCATGCGGCGCAACACCGACCAGCAGCGATTTCGCGCGCTCGTGCAAGCTGCCCGCGCTGCCATTCCGGAATTGCGCATCACCACCGATGTCATCGTCGGCTTCCCGGGCGAGACCGATGCAGAATTCGCAGAATCCGAGCGCTTCGTCCGCGAGATGAACTTCGATGGATTGCATGTCTTTCGATACAGCAGCCGGCCCGGCACACCCGCCAGCCGCATGCGCGACCAAGTCAGCAGCGCGCTAAAGAAGCGGCGCAGCGCCCGCTTGCTGGAACTCTCGTGGAAGATGGAGCGCGACTTTGCGGAAACCCTGCTGGGCAGCGCGCAAGAGGTATTGTGGGAACAGGTCATCGGCGCGGCGCCCGAAGGTTTCCTGCTCAGTGGCTATACAGACAATTACTTACGCGTGCGGACGACACATCCGCGCGACTTGTCCAATGTGATTACAGGCTTTGAATTGAGTAAGTTCATTGACGGCGCAATTCATGGTAAAGTGAAGGAAGTCGACAAGTATTCCTGCAAAACTCAGACTGTGGGCGCGGGCTGATGTCATCGACAAAAGCAAGATTGACCGACGAACTCAAAGTTGCCATGCGCTCGCGCGACAACCAGCGCCGCAATGCCATCCGCTTGCTGCAGAGCGCCATCAAACAAGTCGAGATCGACAGTCGGTCGACTCTGGATGATGAAGCTGAACTGCGGATTCTGCGGCGCGAGGCGAAACAACGCCGCGAAACCATCAGCGAACTGGAAGCTGCCGGGCGCGCTGACGACGCTGCCGACGCGCGCTATGAACTGGACTTGATCGAGTCCTTCTTGCCGCAGCAATTGAGCGCCGAAGAACTCATGCCGATCGTATCGACGGCAGTGGCGGAGATCGGCGCGACATCCATGAAGCAGATGGGCGAAGTCATGCGAGTCGTGATGCCGCGCGTGCAAGGGCGCGCAGATGGCAGAGCGGTCAACGCAATCGTCAGGGAGCTGCTGGGATAAGCGCGTGGTCTACCACCATTCGAACTGGCTCGGCGACCGCTTCAATTTTCTGCCGGCGCACTCGCGCAGGGCGATCAGCTATTTGACTCTGTGCGTGGCCGGTGGCGTCTTTGCGCTGCTGTGCACGTTGATCGTGGCTTTTGACGAAATCGTGCCTGGCCTCAACAGCGTCGCCAATCTGACCTTGGGCTCTGTGCCCACCGAAGACATCATCGCACGCGAAGAAGGCTCATTCGTCAGCGCCATTCTCACAGAGCAAGAGCGCGCGCAGGTCGAGGCGCATGTGCCCACCGTATTCTATCCGCCCGACCCCAATGTAGCGCGACAGCAGCGCGAACTTGCGGTGAAGATTCTGGCTTACATCGACAATGTACGCGGCGACAGCTTTGCCACGCTCGAGCAGCAGATCGCCGATATCAAAGCGATCACTTCGCTGCAGCTCAACGAAGACGAAGACACCATCAACGCCATTTTGCAGCTGCCCGAAGATAACTGGCTGCAAGTGCGCAACGACATTATCTCCGTGCTCGAGCGGGTGATGCGCAAAGAAATTCGGGAAGGCGGCTTGGAGCGCGAGCGCGACCAACTGCCGGCGCAAGTCAGCTTGCATATGACGCCGCAGGAGAGCCAGATCGTCACAGTCATAACAGCCGATGTGCTGCGCGCCAACACGTTCGTAAATCCCGAACAATCGGCAATTGACCGAGCCGTGGCGCTGGACAGCGTGGAAAACCAGCAGCGGCAGTTTATCGCCGGGCAGACGGTCGCGCCAGCCAATCAGCCCATCGACGCGCTGTCTTTCGAGGCATTGAACGAGCTGGGCTTGCTCGCCCAGCCCAGCAACCGCAACATCCGCATCCTGCGGGCATTGTTGGCGAGCCTGCTGGTGGTCATGCTGCTGGGCTTGTATATGCTGCGCTTCGAGCCGCAGATCTTGCGCAGCGCCCGAGATCTGCTTTTGTTCGGCGCGCTCTTTTTGCTGGCTCTGGCTTTGATGCGCGCATTTGGCATCAACAACATCTACTTGATGCCGGCGGCCGCCTTGAGCATCGTTTATGTAGCTGTCAGCACGCCCAACCTGGCGATTATTGCGACTGTGGGTTTTGCATTTCTGTGTGGATTGCTGAGCCGCAGTCCTTCGCTGGAGATCGTCAGTTTGATTGCAGCAGGAGGCATCGGGGCGATAATGACGCTGCGCAATGCCGGTCGGCTGAACAACTACTTCATCGCCGGCGCGGTTGTCGGCGTGGCAAATGCGGCCGTCGTGGCGATATTCGCGCTGCAGGTGGGCCTAGAAGCGGTGGACATCGCCAATATCGGGCAAGCCTTTCTCAGTGGCCTGGCGCTGGTGCCGACCGCTGCTTTCGCTGTCATGTACGCACTGACGATTTCGCTGAACCTGGCCACGCCCTTCAAACTCATGGAATTGAGCCAGCCCAGCAAACCCCTGCTGCAGCGGCTGCTGCGAGAGGCGCCAGGCACCTATCAGCATTCGCTGCAGGTGGCGAATCTGGCCGAGCAGGCGGCCGACGCGATCGGCGCGGATACACAGCTAACGCATGTCGCATCGCTGTATCACGACATCGGCAAGATGAAAGACCCCTTCTTTTTCACCGAAAATCAACAACATATTCACAACCCGCACGATACGCTGAACGATCCTTATCGCAGCGCCGCCATCATCATTAACCACGCGACCGAAGGCAACCAGATCGCCAAAATGTATAATTTGCCCAACCGCATCCGCGACTTTATCCGCGAGCATCATGGCACGACGCAGGTCTTCGTCTTCTATCAGCAAGCGCTGGCTGCCGCGGGCGACGAGAATGGCGTTGATCCCGCCGATTTCACCTATCCAGGCCCCATCCCGCAAAGTCGCGAAACTGCCATCGTGATGATGGCGGACAGCTGCGAATCGGCTATCCGCGCCGTCCAACCCGAGAGCAACAAAGAAATCGCTGAAGTTGTACATCGCATCATCGAGGGCAAACGCAATGGCGGTCAGCTGGATGCCAGCAACCTGACGCTGAACGACTTAAGGAAAATTGAAGACACGTTCATCGATATATTCCGTGGCTTGTTCCATCCGCGCATTGATTACGCTCGGGCTATTGGTCCCGTCAGCAGCACGCTCGGCGAGACGCCCGCAAGCAGACGATCCGACCCGCCCCGCACATCGACGCCTGCGGATGCCAATCGTGAAACCACCAGCAGCAATGCCGCATCCAGCGACAGCAGCAAAAGGACAGTGAAAGTCAGCGGCGATCCCAGCCCAGCAGATACGACAGCCAATGCAGACGGCAGCGCAAACGCAGCACAGGCGCTGGACGACAACGAGCCGGTCTTTGAAGTGCCGCCTCTGCCAAAACGCAATGGCAGCAAGTCAAACAGCCAAGACAAGCCATCGCCAAAGTCTGAAGAAGCAGATGCCCAAACGTGAGCGATTGCGTTTCGCTGCAAATTGACCAACAAGTTGCCATCGACAAAGCTCGACTGATCCGAGCAGTTCATATCGTTCTGGAGCAGCAGTCAGAAACCGGCTGTCTGAGCATTGTCATCCAGGATAGTGAGGCGGTGGCGGCGCTTTCTCGACAGCATCGCGGCGTAAACTCGCCTACCGATGTATTGGCTTTTCCCGCAGCCAACTTGCCCCAGGAAATCGCAGCCAAAAGCCGCTATCTTGGCGATATTGTGATCGCGCTAGATTATGCGACGGCGCGCGCCGCGGCAAGCGGCACAGACCTCGGCGATATACTTTGCCTGCTGGTGGTGCATGCGACATTGCACTTGCTTGGCTTTGTGCACGGGACGGTGGTTGAGCGCGAAATCATGTGGGCAGCACAGGGAAAGGCTTTGCGAAAACTGGGCATTGATGCCGGACTTGTGACTCAATACGGCGGCGCTGATGTGTAGGCGGCTGTGGCAAGAATGGCAGCGAGGCCAGCGCGCCGACCCGCGCTTGCACAGCCCTGTGACCAGCGAATCACGAAGCGACAGCTTGGCTTATGCTCTGGCAGGCTGTGCAACCGTGCTGCGACATCAGAAGAATACACGCATCATGTTCTTGGCCAGCGCAACTGTCATGGTCGCGGGCATCTGGCTGGAGATTGAGTTGCGTGACTGGGCGATATTGGCATTGGCGAATGGGCTGGTATGGGTCGGCGAATTCACAAATGCCGCCATTGAAGCCGCTGTCAACTTGAGCGCGCCGCAGCTTCATCCGCTGGCTCGCCTGGCAAAAGATGTGGCGGCTGCCGCTGTGCTGCTGGCCGCGCTGGTCGCCTCGGTTGTCGGGGCGCTGATTCTGCTGCCGCCCTTGCTGGATCGGCTTGGCTAGGGACCGCGCAATGCAAGTGCCTGCGCCAAGGCCAACCCGAAACTCCATTCATGCTATACTCTTGCTATGGTCGCTCGAATGGATTAGCGGATAGTCTCCATGTCAATGACAAGCAGACCAACCCAGTCGCAATCGCAGACCCGATTCGGGTTGTGGCGGCGCATCAAGGCGCTTTTTTTGCCCGCGGACAACGCTTCTCAGAGCAGTCTGTCGCAGGTCAGCGGTGGTCGCCGCAGCTTCAGAGCCTTTGTCACTTCGCGCAAAACACTGCCAATAGGCGCTGCTTTGTTGGGATTTGCGCTGGTTGGCGCTGTGGCGAGTCGGCTGCTGCTGCCCGAAAGCGAGGCGCTGCCCCGCAACAATGCCATCTGGCTGGACCGCGCGTGGACATACGACAATCAGGGGGCAGACCAGCTAAACGCGGCGGTTGCAGAAATGGGCGCCAACGGCATCGGCAAGATATACGCCTATGTCAGTACGTTGGGCTTGGCAGGTCGTTGGGAAGTCGGCATGGATGGCAGAAGCTTCATGGACTCGCGAGCCGATATTTCGGACTTTGTCGCAGCAGTGCGCAGCGCGGACGGGTCATTGGCTGTTTATGCCTGGGTGGAGATTTGGACGCACGACAACACGGCGGATGGCTATCGACTGGATGACGAGAGTCTACACGAGCATATCGCCGACTTCAGCAAGATATTGGTCGACCAGTTGGGCTTCGATGGCTTGCTGTTGGATATCAAACCGATGTTTACCGATAACGGCGATGTCATCAGTTTGATCCGGCGCGTGCGTTCGGCAATCGGGCTGGAGAAGCCAATCGGCATTGCGGTAACCGCCGACCTGACGCCACACAACTTGCGCACGCAGGATATCGCCGCGATTGCGCCAGGCACCATGTGGACCGACAACTTCAAAAAACGCGTCATGGTCTCCGCCGACGAAGTCGTGCTGATGCTGTATCAAAGCTACAGGCAACAGACGCAGGATTATGTCGAATGGGTTGCCTACCATATCGAAACCTATGTCAACTTGCTGGAAACCACGACCGAGGTCTACGCCAGCATCCCGCATTATGCCAGCGCCAGCGCGGCACACAATCCCGCCATCGAGACGATGACAACTGCTTTGCAAGGCGTCAGTCAAGGCTTGCAGCGGCTGGGCGAAGACTCACGTTCGCTGCTCACGGGCGTGGCAATCTACACCGACCGGCGACTTTCTGAATCCGACTGGGGCGCCTACCGCGAGGCATGGCTGCCAAGTTGAGCGATGCCCGCCATCATCAAAATCCTAAACCAGAGCGGTCTGCGCGAAGTCAATTACCACGCCGATAGTCTGGCTGCAGCAGCGGAGTTCGAATCCCGCGCCGGCGTCTACACCGTCAGCAACACGGTCAATCGCACGCAGACCTTGCTCTTCGACGCCCATCTGGAACGGCTGGCAGACTCGGCATGGCGCGAGGGCATTCCGCTGCAATTTGACCGTCAGCAGCTGCGCTCGGCTCTGCGCCAGATGATCATAGAGTCTGGCTTCGGCGATGTACGATTTCGCATTTCGGCGCCGGCCGCGCAGCCCAATGAATTGATCTTGTCTATTGAACCGTATGCGCCCCCAACAGACAAGCTCATAGGGCCTGGCGTTCGTTGCAATACATCGTCCCTGCTGACGCGGCAAAATCCAGCCGCGAAGTCCAGCGATTGGATGCACCGGCGACAGGGTTTGGAAAGCGCCAGACCAGCCAATTTGTACGAGACTTTCCTGCTTGATGCAGAAGGCGCTGTCCTGGAGGGGCTGGGCAGCAATTTCTATGCCGTCATTGACGGTTACCTGCGCACGGCGGGCAGTGGCGTGCTGGCCGGCATCTCGCGGCGCATTGTTTTTGCAGTCTGCGCTGGTATCGTGCCCATGCAGGAAATTGCGCCCAATCTGCGCGATCTGCCGCGATTTGACGAGGCCTTCATGAGCAGTAGCAGCCGTGGCATCATCCCCGTAGTGGAGATTGATGGTAGGAAAATCGGCGCTGGCGAGCCCGGAGAGACAACTTTGCGACTGCGCGAAGCGTATCAGCACTGGGTGGCTGCACATCTGGAAGAACTCTGATGGCGCAACTGGAGAGGCTGTGGCGAGCGCTGAAACTGCTTGGCGCGGCGCGAGATCTGGCGGTCGAGAAGCGCCAGTATCGGTGGGATATAAAGCCGCCCAACACCTTTTATCTGAAGGCAGAGCACGCCGATATCCACCTCAGGCCGCATGACGAAGCGCGCATCCTGACGACCATCGAGCTGCGCGGCGGGTTTGGCTGGCAAATTGCCACCGATCAGGACGAAGCCGGGGTGTATATCATCGCGCGACGCAAGCCCATTGTCGGCAGCATCGGGCGCGGCAGATTCAGTGTGTTGCTGCCGCCGGGCATCCACATTTCATTGAAATTGGAGCATTGCCGGCTGCGTATGGATAACTTGAATGGGGGCATCGAGTTCCCGCCCGATGTGTATGAATCGCCATAGACTCGCCGCCCAGTCTTGAACTGCGCCTGCCGCTGTGCTATCCTAGTATCATGCGTGAAATAAATGACAGTCAAATCAAGATGAACTGCTGTTGTTGGAGCGTCGGCTGCTAGGCGGGTGTGCCGCGTTGACGCGCATATACGCTGGTCGTAGCAGCGAAGAGTCAACCCAAAGTGGTTGGCTTTTTTTGTGCGGGCAGCGTCAAAGATGGAAAGTAGATCAATGCAGGCCATAGTGGACAAGGAGCAAAGACCATGAGTGACATCAAGAGCCGCGGCTATGCCAATGCCGACAAACTGGTTAGCACAGACTGGGTCGCGGCGCACCTGAACGATGACAATGTGCGCATCATCGAGTCGAACGAAGACCCCCTGCTCTACCCCAGCGGGCATATCCCTGGCGCTGTCGAGGTCGATTGGGTGAAAGACCTCAACGACCCGCTGCGCCGCGACTATCTGGATAAAGCGGGCTTCGACGCGCTGGCCAGCCGCATCGGCATCAGTCCCGAAACGACCGTCATCTTCTACGGCGACAAGAGCAACTGGTGGGCGACCTATGCGCTTTGGGTTTTCGAGCTTTTCGGGCATAGCAATGCCAAGATCATGGATGGCGGACGGCTGAAGTGGGCGGAAGAAGGGCGCGAGCTCACCCGCGAGAAGCCAACCGTCGCGCCGAGCAGCTACGCTGCGCCCGAACGCGATGACAGCCAGATCCGCGCTTTCCGCGATGCAGTCTTGCAGCATATTCAGGCCGGCGGTCAGCTTGTCGATGTGCGCAGCCCGGGCGAATTCAGTGGCGAAACGCTGCACATGCCTGGTTACCCGCAAGAGGGTGCGGTGCGTGGCGGGCATATCCCCGGCGCAAGCAGTGTGCCCTGGTCGCGCGCTGCCAACGATGACGGCACGTTCAAAAACGCCGCCGAGCTGCGGGCCATCTACCTGGACGAGATCGGCTTGAATCCCGAAGAGCCGACTGTCGCCTATTGCCGCATCGGCGAGCGCAGCAGCCACACCTGGTTTGTGCTGACGAACCTGCTGGGCTTTGGCGATGTGCGCAATTATGACGGCTCGTGGACAGAATGGGGCAACAGCGTCGGCCTGCCGATCGAAAAGTAAGCGCGACGGGCCAAGGTACGACTGAGGAAGCTATGGCAACCGCTCTTCCGCCGAAACTGCAAGAATACCTGGACGACTTCCGTTTCATCACCACGCGTGAAGAGCGCGCCGACTTCCTCATTGATATCGCCGATAGCTTCCAGCCGGTGCCGCCTGCGATCGCCACCAAGCCCTATGACGAGGCGCATCGCGTCATAGGCTGCGAGTCCGAGGCTTTTGTTTGGGCTGTCGATCGCCCCGATGGCCGGCTGGATTATTACTTTGATGTGCTGAATCCGCAGGGACTTTCCGCCATGGCCATGAGCGCCATCCTGGACGAGGCTTGTTCTGGCGCGCCCCTGGAGCAGGTGGCGAATATCAGCGGCGATGTCGTGTTTTCCTTCTTCGGGCGCGATATTTCCATGGGCAAGGGCCGCGGATTGACCGAGCTGATCAACGCCGTTGTCTATCACGCTCGTCAGCGGCTATAGCTAGTGGTCCAGGAATGAATCGCCGGGCGCGCCCTCGTGGAAGATCGCTTGCGTGCCCAGCATACCGCGGTAACTGCCGGGTGGCTCGCTGTCGGTGATGATGGCAGCGCCCACAACCTTCTCATAATACGCGGTCGGCCCCGCCCAGCCGATGATGCCATACATATAACCGGCGCTGCGCATATCGTGCAATGCCGCCAGCAGCAGCGCCGTGCCAATGCCCAGCCCGCGCTCGGCTTCATCAACGCCAGTCGGGCCAAAGAAATTCTTGTGCGTGGTGTCGTAACAAGCGAATCCCAGCAGCTGCTCGCCACGTTGTGCGAGCATGATCGTGGGTGGGTGGCGAGAAAATGCGACATCTGCCTCGCTGACCCAGTATTCGCTGAATCGCTCGCGGACCCAGGACAGCGCCAGCGCTTTTTCGGGCGCCAGGCCACGGCGTATGTTGATGCCCTGCTCTCGCTGTCGATCCATAGCCGGCCCCAGAGGCGGCAGATCATAGAGTTTTACCAGCATGTCGGGCATGGCGCGCTCCCTTTTCTGTGACGACCAGGACAATGCCATTTTACTGGCAGCGCGCTCGCTGGACTCGCGCAAATGCGGCTGGTTTCTGCATGCATTCCCCCCGAAGAGTCAGGGGGAAGCAAGGCGCTGTGATACAATCCGCGCAGAACAAGACAAATTGCGCAAAATACTAGGAGGACCAGCGTGAAGCTCCGACCAGAAACCGCCGCCGTGCACAATTCGCCTGTCGATACCGGCAGCGGCGCAATCGTGCCGCCCATTGTGCTGAGCACCACCTTTCAGTACGAAACGACCGGGAGCGAACACGAGCCTGACGAATTGATCTATACGCGCTATCAAAATCCCAACCGCGCCGCGCTCGAGGCAACTCTGGCACAGCTGGAAGGCGGCAACGTGGCGCATGCAGTTGCCAGCGGCTCGGCGGCCATGCTGACTTTGTTCCAAGCGCTGCGACCCGGCGATCACATTGTGGCCAGCGACGACATGTACTTCGGCATCCGCGTGCAGCTCAACGAATTCTTTGCGCCCTGGGGCTTGCGCACGAGCTATGTCGATATGAGCGACCTGGCTGCGGTGCGCGATGCTATGCGACCGCAGACAAAACTGATCATTCTGGAGTCGCCGACCAATCCGCAGATTCGACTGGCGGATATCGCCGCGATCGCCGAGATTGCCCATACAGCCGGCGCGCAGCTGATGGTGGACAACACAGTCGCCACGCCAGTGGCTCAGAATCCAATTGAGCTGGGCGCGGATATGGTCGTCATGGCACTGACCAAATACATTGCCGGGCATCATGATGTGCTGGGCGGCGTCATTATCTTCGCCAAAGAAGACGACATGGCCGAACGCGTAGGCAGATTGGTGCGCATTGGCGGCACGGTCATGTCGCCATTGAACAGCTGGCTGGCCTTGCGCGGCTTGCAGAGCCTGGCCTATCGTGTGCGCGGCATCAGCGACAATGCCCTGCAAGTTGCTGGCTACCTGGCAGAACACAAGAAGATCGCACAGGTGCTGTATCCGCATCATCCTAGCCATCCTCAATACGACCTGGCTCGCCGGCAAATGCGCGTGGGCAGCGGCTTGATGTCCATTCTTGTCGCGGGCGGACGGCAAAATGCCATCGACCTGGTCAACAAGTTGCGGCTTTTCACCAGCGCCACCAGCTTCGGCGGCACACACAGCTTGATCGAGCATCGCGAGTCCATTGAAGAAGACAGCGACACGCCGGGCAACCTGCTGCGCATCGCCATCGGCTTGGAGCATCCCGCCGATTTGATCGCCGATTTGCAACAAGCGCTGGCATGATCTATCACATCACCACGCGCGGCGAATGGGCGGCGGCACAAAAGTCGGGCATCTATCGGGCGGCGTCACAGGAAAGCGAAGGTTTCATTCATTGTTCGACCTGGCGGCAAGTTCTGCCGGTTGCCAATCGCTTCTATCGCGGGCGTGGAGACTTGCTGCTGCTGTGCATAGACGAGAGCCGCTTACAGTCGCCGCTGGTCTGGGAAGCGCCGGCGCAGCCCGACCCCGACATGGCCAAATTCGCAGCCAGCAACGAGCAGTTCCCGCATATTTACGGCGAAATCAACCTGGATGCTGTGGTGGCTGTGGAGAGTCTGCGCGAGAGCAATGACGGCTTTGCCTTGGCCTAGCCGACGCCGCTGGCTTCTGCGCTGTATTCCCATAATTGCCGCTGCTTCTCGCGGTCATAGGAGATGGCGCTCGAGTCCAACTGCTTCTTGTCTGCCCAGTATTTGCCGCTGATGCCAACGACTTCGGGCGAGGTAGCGAGATAGACCAGAGTTTCCGCGCCTTTTTGTGGTGTCCGACCGATGACCGTTTTCATGAGCTTGAAGAAATGGCGCATGAACCCGGACATATTGTCGCCGAAGCTCGTATTGACCAAGCCCGGATGCACGGCATTCACGCTGACCCCAGCCCCTGCCAGGCGGCGATCCAGCTCGTAAGTGAAGAGCAAGTTGGCCAGCTTGCTGCCGCCATAGGCGCGAAATGCCTTGAACTGGCTTGGATCGCTCAGCGCATCCAACTGCAAACCCGCAGATCCCGCTGCGTTGTGGGCGCTTGATGACACATTGACCACGCGAGCCTCGCCCTGTCCAGCAGCGGTCGTTTTCAAGATATCCAGCAGCAGATTGGCAAGCAGATAATAACTGAAGTGATTGAGCGCAATGGTCATTTCCAGGCCATCGACTGACTCGGCATAGGACGAAAAAGACGCGCCGGCGTTGTTCAGCAGCACATCCAGGCGCTCGTGCCGATTGCGAAACTCGTCCGCAATACGCCGCACTTCCGCCATAGACGACAGGTCGCCGAGCAGCCAGTCGATGTCTTCATTGCCAGTTTGGGATTGCAGTTCGCCGCAGACAGCGCGCGTTTTGGCTTCGTTGCGCCCGACCAAGGTAACAGCCGCGCCCATGCCAGCAATTTCCAGCGCGGCTTGCTTGCCGATGCCGTCCGTCGCGCCGGTGATGAGAGCCCGTTTGCCCTTCATACAATCTATCCCCTGTTTTGGCCGTTACAGTCCATGATACAGCAGTGTCGGCGACTAAGACATGGCTCATGCGGGCTGGCCATCTGGCTGTCGGCGATAAAGCGGGACGACCGGCAGCAGCGCCAGACTCGCGGCAGTCAAGGCAGCTCGCAATGAGTTCAAGGACCCAATTGCGCCGAGCATGGGCGCGCCGACGATTTGTCCTGTTGCATTGGCTTGCCAATACATGGAGATCACAGTGGCGCGGACCTCGGTTGGCGCGTGGCGGTTTATCCAAATCATGAACAGGGGTTTGGTGGCAGTGCGCAAGACCTGGCTGAAACAAAAGGCGATGGCAGCCACATAGAAGGCAGGCGCCCAGACAAAGACCAGGTTGCCCAGGATGGTGCCAGCCGCGAGCCATGCCAGACCGCGCGTGATGGATGCTTGCTCCGGGCGCAGCAGCCGCCGCTTCAGCAACTCTATCGCCGGTATGGTCAAGATGGTCACACTGGCAAACAGAATGCCGAACCAAACCTCCACCTCGACCAGCGGCAGTACATGGTTCTGCACGATGTGCGGCGTGTACATCGCGTCGAAACTGCCAACCGAACTGCCGATGACGATGCCGATAAGCGCTATAGAGCGAACAACGGCATTGCCTCGCAGCAGATTGATGGCGCTCGCGCCAGTCTGTCGCAGATTGGTCGTGATTTTGTCCTTGCGCCGTGTGGGCACAAAGCCGTCTTCGGGCATGATAGCAGCCAGCAGCAAGGCCAGCAGGATAGTTGCGATGCCGCCAGTCGCAATGGGCAAGGCAAGATCTGCGGTCGCCAGCAGTGTTGCCAGCGCGATGCCCAACAACGTTGACACCTGCCCAATTTGCGCGCCACGCATGTACAACGTTTGTGCTTCGTCTTGACCCAGCTCGTCGACCAGCCAAGCCTCTGGCGCGCCACTGACAAAGGTGAATCCCAATCCCCAGATCGCCTGTGACAGCAGCGTGATTTCGTATACGGGCACGAGCGCTTGCAGCAAGAAGCCGCCGCCCCAAATCAAGTAACCGACGACAATCGACCATTTGCGACTGAAGCTGTCGGCAATGATGCCAGTGGGGACTTCGAAGATGAATGTCGTGGCTTCCAATGCGACCAGCAACGTTACCAGCCGAAAAGGATCGTCAGTAATCGCCTTTGCAAAGTAAAGGTTTGCCATCGTCAGCCACATGGCAAAGACGAGCGGCGCAGTTATGCGGAATGTGTAGAAAGTAACGCGAGCGCGTCTTTGGCTGCCGCTCACATCAGCGAGCCAGCGGGTGCAGCAGCGCCCTCACGATTCGTCGTCATCGCCATAGCTGTGCCCAGAGAAGATGGCGCGCAGTTCGGCGGCGGACTTGGCGTTTTGCAGGGCTGTCATGCGGGCGGCTTCTTCTTGCTGCAAGGCGCGAGCATTCGCCAGGACGGCTGCCAGCTTGTCGGCCGGGAATTTGCATGCGCCGTTCTCGTCCATGTGGATTAATTCGCCAGGCGCGACATCCATGCCACCGACAGAAACTGGCACATTGACCGCCTGCACCGCCATCGCGCCATGTCCAGCTGTGACCCCGCTGAGCATGTATTGAAAGTCCATTTCGCGCACTTCGTCCAAATCACGCGAGGGACCATTGGAAATCAGCCCCTGGCAGCCCAGCGCGCGCATGGCAGAGACCATATTGCCGCCAGCCAGCCCGACTTTGCCTTGCAAGCGCCGCGGGAACTTCTGCTGGATGACCAGGACAGTCGGCTGTGGCGAGGCCTCAAGCGCATCCAGCACATCCAGAAAGCTGAGTCGATCGAAGTTGGGGTCGGGCAAGCTGTAGACAGCCGTTACCGCATAGCCGATACGCCGCCCCAGTTCTGGATACATGCAGCGAATGCGCTGGTCGGTATACCAATTCTCGCTCCAGGGGTTATAGAGCCCCAGGCACAGCGGTGAATCGGGATAAGTCGCCACCACATTGGTTATCGATGGCGTATCAAAGTTTTTTAGCTCTTCCAGCATCGTGTTTCGGTCCATCGCGGCAACAACTCCTTTTATGATTCGCTAGAGACAGTATAGCGAATCGAACGGCGGAACACAGGCAGAATCGGCAGCAGCATCAGCGCTGACATGGATATCGCCAGCCGCACAGAAGACAACAAGCCCACCGCGCCCACCAGCGGTCCGCCAGCAATCTGCCCGAGCGCATCGGTCTGGCCCTGCACCGAAAGCACCGTCGCGCGCACTTCAGAGGCTGTGTGCTGGTTGATCCAGGCTTCCATCAGCGGGTTGCGGATGCCGCGCGTCGCTTGCACGAGCCAAAGCCCGACCAGCGCCCAGGCAAAGCTGCCAGCATGGACGAATAGAATCACACTGCCGATCATGGTGATATAAACCGCGATCAAGGCAGCCGCCACGCGCCGTCCATCGGCAAAGTCGAGCCGCCGCCGCAACAACTCGGTGGCAGCCAGGCACAGCGGCATGGATACCGCGCTGATGATGCCGAACCAGACGATCTGGTCCAGTTCTCCCAAGGGCGGGAATCGGAAGCGATCCAGCAGATGCGCCGTCCACAAGCGGTCGAATCCCTCGGAAAATGCGCCGTGGAAGAGGGTCGCCAGCAGAATGAGCAGCAAGAATCGGCTGCCGCGAATCATAGAGAGGCCCGCGCGGAAGGTATCGAACAAGGCGCGCCAGTCATCGCGTTCCCCAGTCGGACGTCGCTTGAAACCGGCTTCGGGCATCACAAGCATCAGCAGCAGCGACAGGCAAAGGAGCACGATGCCGCCAGCGATGATGGCTGCTTGCAGGCTATGGCTGGCGATTGCGACACTGACGAATATGCTGCCGAAGCTGACCACTTGCGATAGTTGCGAGCCGCGCATGAAAGCATTTGGGGCCCGCTCAGTCCCGATCTCATCGACGATCCAGGCCGATGTCGCGCCACTTAGAAAGGTATAACCCAAGCCCATGATCACTTGGGCGACAAGCAAGGCCTCAAAGAGCGGCAGGCTGCCCTCGACCAGGAAACCCAGTCCTAGCATCGCAAAACCGATGATGACAGAAAGCCGTCGGCTGTGCACATCCGCTACGACGCCTGTCGGGATCTCAAACAGAAAGGCGGTCAATTCCAGCGTTGTGCCCACCAAAACCAACTGCAGCGGATTCAAGCCCACCTGCTGCACCTGGTACACCAGGTTGACAGTGAAGACCATGGTCAACGCGAAAGCTTGCGCCGCCATCATAAACAGGTAGAGCGGGTAGGCAGCTGCTTTTCGAGTCGAGAAGAGCGCTCGCATCATAAGGTTGCTGTGCGCCGCTGCAACTTCCCGCATTCCAGGAAGTCGCGCAGCTCGTCAATGCGCCCCCGCAGCAGCGCCGGCGTCAATTCGCGGATCTGCGGATGGTCGCGGTTGTTCAGCAGCCAGCGACACGATGCCAACTGACGCGCGGCTACGAAGGTCTCCAGGTAGTCGCGCGGAGGATGGTCGCAGCCCAGCGACGCGGTGTAACCCACCCACAAGCTCGCCTCCAACTGCGCATAATCGTCAGGTCGCTCTCCTTTGAGCTGCCAGAGCAGTGGCGCAAGGTCGTACAGATAGCAGCCCCAGGCGCAATATTCAAAGTCCAGCGCGGCAAGGCCAGAGTCGGTGAAGAGGATGTTCTTCGCCAGCAGGTCGGCATGGATCAATCCAAAGAAAGCATCCTGCCGATTCAACTGCGACAGGGCATTTTCCACCACCCGCGCGACAGCCTCACACACTTCTCTCTGTGCGATCGGTAGCGCCTGAAAATCGCACTGCGATGCGTAGGGCGAATCAACGCCAAAGATCCCCCTTGCATCAAGGCGCGGACGACCAAAATCAGCGCCACTGTCGACCGGCTCCAGCGAGTGTAGTTGTGCCAGGTAGGTCCCGATTGCACAGACATCCTCGTATTGCAGGGCTCTGGCGGGTTTGCATTCGCCCTGAATGTATTTGAAGAGGCAAGCCAAAGCTGAGTGTGGCGGCGGCAACTGGGGATGGGCGATTTCGACAAGCAGCGCATCGCCAGCCATGCCAGCGGCTGCAACAGGAAAGGGCGCCTGCAAACTGCTCGCATGGCGGATCAGGCGCAGCCAGGCTAATTCGCTGCGAACCTGCGCACGATTGGCGCGCCAAGACGGCTGCAGCCGCAATACATAGCAGTCGCCCGCGTCCGCTTTCACTTTGAAGACGGCGTTGCTGCTATAGCCCAGCCAGCTGATTGCCCGCGCGCCCATTCCCCAGCGCGCCAAGGCATCGTCTGCCAGCTGCCGCCAAAGCATTTTCTGTTGTGCCAGCGTCCATTCACTGTAGGCTGTCATGCGCGTCTCGTCTGCTACAATGGCTCTAGGCTGATTCGTCTGTGCTGGAGCGAACGATGCGAAAATGGTTGATCCTGCTGGTGGCGCTGTGTCTGGCAGCCACGATTGATCAAGCCACAAAAATGTGGGCGCTGCACAACTTGCAGCCCTACGAAACGCTGCAGCCCATCCCGGCGCTTGTGCCACTCTTCCAGCTGACGCTGATCAGCAACACAGGCGCGGCATTTGGCATCTTGCCGATGGCTGGCGATGTCTTCCTGGTGGTGGCGCTGCTGATCATCATGGGCTTGCTTGTGGGCATGCGCGCGACAGCAGCCGATGCGCGTCTCCTGCCCTTTGCCACCGGGTTGGTCATCGGTGGCGCGATCGGCAATATCCTGGATCGCCTGCAGCATGGACATGTCATCGACTTCATTCATTACCAGATACCCGAAGTGATTTCCAATGTGTCAAACCCGGCTGATCACGCCATTGTCTTGGGCGTGTTGCTGATCATCGCCGAAAGCTTCTGGCGCTCGCGGCGGCATTAGAGGCGTTTTTCCAGCTCGATCTCATCGCGGATGGGGATACCGTGCCGGCCCGTGATGGGGATCTGGGGCTTGATGCGGCGGGCGGCAGCGATGGCATTGCGATGCACCGCGACCAACTCATAACCTCGCTTTTGCCAAAATCGCAGGGACGCCAGGTTGTCGTTGGTGGTAACCAGCCACAAGCGCGTTAAACCAGCCTCTCGGGCTCGTTCTTCCAGCGCGTCCAACAAAGCCGAGCCTATGCCCATGCCTTCGACAAGGCTGTCCAGCGTGAGGATCTCGCACTCCTGCGCGTCGTATTCGATGGTCAGCAAGCCGATTCGCTCGGGCAGTGTATCGTTGTTGTCGGAACTGGCCTTGTTCTCCTCTGCGCGAACGGCTATCAGTCCCTCGAGCAAGTGTCCATAACGCATTTTGCCACGCGAAACGATCGTTGTCGTGCCCCAGCGGTCGTCCAGAAAGTGGGCGACCCATTCGCGGTCGGCGCGTTCCAAGGGGCGTATATTCATTTCCGACATCGGAGAGACCTCTGTGCTTTTGGCAGGATTGACAGCATTATAGCGCAGCCCTGCACAGACGGCGAAAAGGCGCTGAGCAAGCCAGCGACAATACAATAGAAAAAGCGGCGCTAGGACGCGAAGAGCAGCGCCACACCCGCCACCGCCACGCAAGTGCCGCCAATCGCGCGCCTGGTGATGCGCTCGCCAAAGACCACAAAGCCTATGGGGATCAGCAGAATCGGCGTCGTGCCAGTCAGCGTGGACGATATGCCAACACTGGTGAATTGCAGCGATGCCAGCACCAGCGTCGCGCCGAGCACCGGACCCGTCAATGATGCCAGCGCGATAAGCAACAGGGCGCGCGGCTGGTCGATGATGAGCCGCAGATTTTGCCGCAGTTTGCCACGCAGCGCGATCAAAAGCCACAAGACCGCCAAAGCAAAGACCGTGCGCATGATGCTGGCGCTCATGACGGGAAAGTCATCGGCAACGCCCTCGGACATGAGCACAAATGACGTGCCCTGCAAGACGGCGGCAGCGAGAGCCATCAGCAAACCTCTGCTGTAATCCGCGTGCCGGCTTTGGATGCTGTTCTGCGCATCGCCCGAGACAACTGTAATCACGCCACCCAGCACGAGCGCAATCCCCAGAACGGCGTATGACGGCAAGCCCTGCCCTAGCAACAGCCAAGCTAGAACCGTTGCGAAAATCGGCGAAGTCGCGCCGATCAGCAAGGTCAAGCGCGGACCAATCGCTTGAAAGGCGCGCAACAAAAATAGCGCAGACATCACGAAACCAGCCAGGCTCGATGCGCCCAGCACCAGCCAGCGCTGCCCAGAAGCAGCCATCGGGAACAACTCGCCGTACATGATTTGGTGCAGCGGCAGCAAGAATATCAGCGAAAACACCAGGCTCAACGCCATGGAGACGCTCGCGCCAAACTTGCGCCCGGCCAGCGTAAAAGTGGTCGATGCTAGGCTAAAACTGAGAGCCGCGCCCAGCGCCATCAATTCGCCGATGAAGTTTTCCAAGACCCGCCTGCTTTCACGCGCCGCAGTCGCCCACGCCGCCTATCGCTTGCATCTCGTCCCGCCGCCATCAAAATGCCAGGACGATCGTGCTGTGCGCGTCCAAGGTGAGCATCGGCGCATAGGCGTCGAAGCCGCCCGCTGCATTCAGAACCGGCGCGCTGACTTCACCGCTGCCAAACACAAGTATCGGCGCGGACAAATCCCGCTCGCTTTCTGCCAGGCTGAGCGTGAAGCCTTCAATTGCTTCATCATCCAGATTGATGATCACCAACAGCCGCTCTTGCTCGTCGTTGCGCAAAAAGGCATACAGGCCGTGCTCGGAGCTCTCCACATGAGTCCAATCGCCCCGCTGCAGCGCAGAATGGCTGTTGCGCAGATGGATCATGTCGCGATAGTGGCTCAGCAGCGAGCCGGCATCGTCAGTCTGACGCGCGACATTGGCGCTGGCGACATGCTCAGCGGCTTGCAGGGGCTGCCAGGGACTCGGCGAATCAGAAAAACCGGCCGAGGGCGAATCATCCCATTGCATCGGACTGCGAATGCGCTCATCGGGCTTCGTGCCGATCATGCCGATTTCTTCGCCGTAGTACAAGAATGGCAGGCCGGGACCGGTCAGCAGCAGCGAAGCGGCGACTTTGTTGCGCCCGATATCCCCCCGCAATGTATTCGCCAGCCGATTCTGATCGTGATTGGTCAAAAATGTAGCGAATTGATTGAAAGGATAATCGCGCATGGCCGCTTGATGAGCGCGGATGAGATTGCGATTGCTGCCACGCGATGCCGCTTCGATCATTTCGCCCGCCAGCTTGAAGTCGAAGCCCATGTCGATGGCGCGTTCGTTGACATAGCGCGCCACCACGAAGGAGGGACCGCCAAAAATTTCGCCGACCGTGAAGCTGCCTGGCTTGACTGTTTCCAGATGCGCCTCATAGCTGCTAAGCCACTGGCGGCTTTCTGGAAGGTTTTCTTGTCGTTCGCCATCTTCAATCAAGTGCTTGATCGCATCCAGCCGGAAGCCATCGACGCCGATATCCCGCAGCCAGAATGACGCTATATTTTTCATCTCTTGTGTTACAGCAGGGTTATTAAAGTTTACGTCGGGCATGCCATCCCAAAACACGCCATAATAATAATCGCCCCCCGCGAGATGCCAGGCCACAGTGCCCCAGGGGCCGCGGTAACCGGGATCTTCGTCTTTCCAGATGTACCAGTCGCGCCAAGTTGGATCGCCAATGCGCGCGCCCAAAAACCAGGGATGGCGGCTGGAGGTGTGGTTGAGCACCATATCAACGATGACAGCGATGCCGCGTTGCTGCGCCTCTGCCACCAACTGCTGCATATCCGCCAATGTGCCATAATCGCGTTCCACAGCATAATAATCTGTAACATCATAGCCGTGATAGCTGTGCGCTTCGGCCGGCGGCATCAGCCAGATGCCTGTGATGCCCAGGTCCGTGCTCGTGCTTGGGTCGCCATCGTTGAGATAATCCAGCCGCGAGATCAAGCCCTGGATATCGCCGATGCCATCGCCATCGCTGTCTTGAAAGCTGCGAATGAAGACTTCATAAAAGACGCGGTCGTTCCACCAATACGTCGGCTGGCGATCCTGCGACTGCGAGAGCAAAGCAGTCCTGCCCAACAGACAGCAGATCAGGGCGACGGCAACTACGTGATAACTCTTGCTCATGATTGTTCTGGCTGGGCCGAGATGAGTTTCTCGAATTCGCGCATCCAGCTGTAGCAGTGGCGTTCGCGGCGGTCGGCGGAGTTGGCGAATCGTTCTGCGGCGGCAGCCATCCAGCGCATTGCCTCGCCATTCTTGCCCAGCCGATGCTGTGTCATTGCCAGGTAATAGAGCGTTTCCGGTCGCTGAGGTTGGGCGGCCAGTGCATTGGCGAAGTGATCGGCAGCAGCTTGCCATTCCCGGTTGCGATAGGCGAGCATGCCCCGCCCATAATTCGCCAGCATCTCGTAGGGATTCAACTGCAAGGCGCGCTGGTAACAAGCTTCCGCGCGCTCCAGCGAATTGTCATCTTGCGCGAAGAAACCCTGCACGGCATGGTATTCGGCGTGCCCGGGCAGCAGTTCCAGCGCTTCGCTTATGGATTTTTGAGCTGCCGATAAATCACGTTGGCTGAATGCTCGCAGCGCGAGAAAATAGCGCTCATCCGCCTGGTAACGCGGGATGCCCAGCCATTGCGCCAACTTCGTCATCGCCAGCTCGGCAGCTTGCGGCAGTGGGCCTCAGCCAATATCGACCATGTGCCGCTGGGTCTGGCTGCGGACGACATAGGTGCGCGCAAGTTTGTCGTGCCAGGCTTGATTCTTGCGGTCGATCAAGGCCCACAGGTAGCCCAGCCCAAAGAGCACGGCGCTGACCTGATAGCCGATCGCGCGGATGACGGCGTCAACATCGCTGATTGCGGTGCCATCGACTTTGACAACGCGAATGCCCAGCGCAAACTTGCCTGGCGTCTGGCCATTGCGGCGCGTCCAAAAGTACCAGTAATAGAAGACGGGCGCCGCCAGACTGAAGAAGTTCGCCAGCACCGGCAACAGATCGCCACTGGATGAAATCACCGCCATCAGCAGCAGCATGAGCATCAGCAGCAAAAATCCGTCAATGATGCCAGCCAAAATGCGCGGCACGATGCCGGCCAGTTCATGCACAGTGTTGGCGGCAGCAGCCTGTTTCGATTTCTTGCCCATGACATCTTCCTTCCTGTTTCTGTTGCGCGCGGCTGGGGGAAAACCACACTTTCCTGCCCAGTTTACACTGAAACGCGCCCTTGCGTCAAAAGATAGACAGATCGAGCGAGTCGAGTTTCGTGCACAGGGCGGTTCTCCCGTCCAAAACCGATCGACAGAATCCGAGCACTTCGCATCCTCCCCGACTCTGCGTGGGGGCGAGGCGGCTGACTATTTCCAGCAAGCAGCAAGATCCGCCGCCTATTCCCATAGCTCGTAGAGAATGGCTGGATTGTCCTCGCATTCAAATTGCCGCAGGTTGGCGATGCGCAGCTGGGCATGCTGATAGAGATACTCAATATGCGCGCCGGCTTCTTCCAGCGCCAGCAACACATGATAGCCTTGCACATCGGGGTACATGGCGGCGGAGATCTGGCTGATAGTCATGGGTTTGCCCTGCCCGCGCATGATATTGCGGATGCGCTCGAGCTTGCGGTTGTGGCTGGCGCGAATGGCCTGGATGCGCCCGTACAGGTCGTCTATCGGATCTTCATGACCGCCCAGCGCCAGGCGAATGCCTGGGACTTTCAGCAGCTTGCGCAGTGAATCGGCATAATGATCCAAGCCCATGTAATGCGTGATGCTTTCGGGCGACTGATGCGGCGTCGTGCGCGAGAGCACATGGTCGGCGCTCAGCAGCACGTCGCCCATGAGGATGCAGACTTGGCCCGGACAATGTCCCGGCGTGTGAATGAACTCCAGGCCGTCTAGCACCTGCTCGTCCAGCAGATTGATATCGACTTCGATAGAAGTAACATGTTTCTTGGCGAAGCCGTACATGACGAACAATTCGTCACGGCGCTCGGGATCGACGCCAGCGCGCTCGAAATAGATGCCCAGCGCCTTGGTCGCCACCACAACCCGTTCTTCATAGTTGGTCAGCACAGTCCTATCCAGCTCGTGAATGGCGACCTCGGAATCGGTGTGCGACTTCACAAATGCCAGGCCCCCAAAATGATCGATGTGCCCGTGCGTGAGGATGACGCGCTCAATATCGCCCAGCGCATACGACTTGCCAAATTGCTCGCCCAAAGCCGCGAAGCCGGACAACAAGTCTTCGTTGCTCTGCGGCATGCCCGAGCCGGTATCGACCAGGGTCAGCGGCCCCGCGCCATCCAGCAAGTAGGCATGCCCGCTGAAGTCGGGCGGGAAGAGCAGCATGGGCAATTGATAGATATCGACGCCGCTGCTGCTGCGGAAATGCGCAACTGGCGGATTGTTCACCATGGTCCTGTCCTGTTCGCCCGGCTCTCGCTGCTGTTATTGTAGCAGATTGGGCGCGCCCCCAGACGCCAGGCTGTAGATGACGAAGCCGGCATAAGCCAGCAGGAAGACCAGCGACGACCGCCGGCTCAACCTTTGTTTGCGGGCGCAGGGAATCAGCAGAGCCGCAAAAGCGATCATCACCACGAATTCCAGCTGCACTTCGGCGCGGTCGACCGGGATGGGCTGTATGAGCGCCGTGGCGCCCAGTATCAGCAGCAGATTGGCGATGTTCGAGCCGACGATATTGCCGATAGCCAGATCCGTTTCTTTTTGCCAGGCTGCCGAAAGCGATGCCGCCAGCTCGGGCAGCGAAGTGCCGAATGCCACCAGCGTGATAGCGATGACCAGCTCGCTGATGCCGACCATGCGCGCCAGGTTGACCGCGCCTTCTACCATCAGCCGCGAGCTGATCACCAGCACGGCGATCCCCGCCAGCAGGAATGCCAGCTCTCGCCAGCGCCTGATCTTTTCTGTGCGTTCAGCTGTTTCCGCGTCCAGGCTCTTGCGCGCATTTCGTTCGCCCCGCGCGCGCATGGTAAAGACCAAATTAAATGCCAGGAATCCCCCCAGCAGCACAGCGCCATCCAGCCGGCTGATCTGTCCATCGGCGGCAAGGGCGAATGTGCCGGCGGTGATGAGAATCATGATGGGGATTTCGCGCCGCAGCAGAATCGCCTGCACAACAAGCGGCGTGATCAAGCCGGTCGCGCCCAAGATCAGGCCAATGTTGGCGATGTTGGAGCCGATCACATTGCCGACAGCCAGGTCGCTCTTGCCGGCCAGCGCCGCCTGCACACTCACCAGCAGCTCGGGCATAGATGTCCCCAAGGCGACGATGGTCATGCCAATGACGAGCACCGATACGCCAAAAGACAGCGCCAGGTTGGACGCGCCGCGCACCAGCCAGTTGCCGCCATAAAACAGGCCAGCCAGCCCAAGCAACAGCATGAGGATATTGGCGATCATCAACGCGCCTCGGTGTGCCTGGCGACTCTATGCATAAATGACATGCTGCAGCAAGAAGCGCTCTATGGCCTTGTAGTACGTTTCGATTGTCGCAGCCTGCCGCCAGCCATGCCCCTCGCCCTCGAACAAGTGATATTCGTGTGGGATGCCGCGTCGCTTCAATGAGGCGACGATGCTGTCCGATTGGTCTTGCGGCACAACGACATCGTCTGTGCCCTGGAAGACAAGGATGGGGTCGACGATCTGGTCGGCGTGGAAAACTGGCGAACGTTGGCGATAGAGCTCAGCCGCTTCGGGCAGTTCGCCCAGCAGCCAATAGGTATACCGTTCTTCAAACTTGTGCGTGTCCATCAGCAAGCCGAACTGGTTGGATACACCGTAAGAGCAGATGCCCGCCTTGTAGAAGCCGGGATGCTCGACCAGCGATTGCAGCACAGTGAAACCGCCCGCGCTGCCGCCCATGATGACTGCTTTGTCGCCGTCCGCCAGCCCCGCCTGCGCAAGATAGTTGACGCCAGCCAGCGAGTCGCTGACATCGAAAACACCCCAGTTGCCGCGGTGCATGTTCATATAAGCTTTGCCATAGCCTGTGCCGCCACGATGATTGACTTGCAGCACTGCATAACCGCGCGTGGTGAAAAACTGAACTTCGCTGGAATAGCCGGCACAGCGCTGCGAAGTCGGTCCGCCGTGGATGTTGACGATCAGCGGTGGCTCGCCGGCCGGCAACAGATCTTGCAAGACAGGTGGATAATAGAGCCCATGCACAAGTCCGCCATCATCGCCCTGCCAGGTGATCGCCTGGGCCGCGGAAAGCTGGTCTGCGCCCAGATTCTCTGCCCCGCGCCGACGATGGATTTGCAGAACCTCCTGCCCGTGCAGCGATATCACGCGCGGCGGGATCAACGATGACGAAGCGATCATGGCGATGGCATTGGTCTTGGGCGCAACGTTGATCTGCTCCATTTCGCTGTATTCGTCCAAACCAGCGACTAATTCACAATTGCCCGATTCGACATCGCAGCGCTGCAAGCGAATGAATGCCCGTTCGTTGCGCAAAGTCAAGATGGCGCGGCTGTCGCTGGACCAGCCGGTTGTCCGCATGCCTTGCGCCCAGGCCGGCGTCCCATGTTCCGCTGCCGCCCGAGTCAGCTGGATATGCTGCTGCGAATCAAGATCATAGAGATAGACCTGCCCCCAGCCACTGGCATCGCTGATGTAGGAGAGATAGCGGCCATCGGGCGAAAAGGCGGGTTGAAAAATGGCCGTATCCGTGTCGCCTGCCAACGTGACAATGTCCTGGGCATAGGGCAAGCCCGAACCGTCAAAAGCCAGTTCTGCCAGGCGCAGTTCGCTGCCATTCCAGGGCATTTGCGGGTGATTCCAGGCGACAAAAGCGATGTGCCGGCCGGCGGGATGCCAGACCGGCTGCATGACAAAGTCGGTGCCATAGGCCAGCTTGCGCGGGAAGTGCGCGCCCTCCGCATCGACAATCGCCAGCCCGTCTACATGCTCGTAGCTGTGCACATAGGCGACCCAACTGCCATCGGCTGATAAGGCCGGCGAGGCGCAACTGCCGAATTCGGGGGTCAGCGCGCGCGCCGCGCCACCAGCCAGCGACTGGCGGTAGAGTCGGCTCTTGGTGGCGAAGACGACGCTGCCTGCGCCGACCGTGAACGCGCCGCCGCCATAGCCAACCGCACCCGAGACATTCAGCGCCGGATCAGTCAGGTCTCGCGGGGCATCTGTGCCGGTTTGCGCAACAAGAACGCCGATCTTCTCGCGGTTTTCCCACCATACCAGGGTTTCGCCAGCGGCATCCCATTGCACATCACGCAGGCTGACGCCACTGGCAATTGATGCGCCGCTGACCGGGCTCTTCCAGGTACCATAAGCTTCGCTCATGATTTTGCCTCGCTGTCACTGACAACAACCCTGCATTTTACCGCAGGCGGCGCAAATGAGCATACGCTCTATCGTGGGGAAGTGGTGATTTTGCTGTGGTTGCGCACCAAGGCGGAGCAATATTGGGCCTACTTTGCAAGTCGCCCGTCTTTACTTGTTCGGCTGCTGCGGGCAACGCGCAGAGTCACCCCTGCAATTGACATGATAGCCAGCATGCACCGCTTCGATCACAGCAGGATGCGCAGGAGAATCCTGCTTGATGTTGCGTTTAAGCAGAAATCGGGCGGTATGTCGTATCAATGGTGCTGATGAATTCCAGCGCGTATTTTGCCAGGTCGCTTTCGGGCAGGAAGTGCTCAGACACGATCTCCACCATGGTGCCTGTTTCTGCCCAGCGGTAGAGCTGTTCGGCTTTGGAATCCAGCGACATGATGCAGCCAAACGTGGTCGGCTCGTAAACGCCGCCGCCGCCCAGGAAGTTGCCATTGGGAAGCTCGACCGCGCCATGAAAGCCGTTCATCAAGCCGGGCACGACTTCATAAATGCCCATGAACCACTTCATCTTCCAGTGGCTGCAATTGGTGCCGGCATCATTGCACAGCGCGTAACTGCCGCCAGACGCCACCTCGTTGTGTGTCAAGATTTGGTAGATGCCCGGATAGGTTTCCGCCTGCTCGCGTCCCGATGAAATTGGCCAGCTGAAGACCAGCTGCCGATTGTCGAATGCCAACAGCCACTGCGTTGCCAGGTCGACGATGATGCGCTTGTGCGGCACAGGATCTACCGGGACCATGCTGTCGCGCGTCGGCACCTGCACTTCCTGGCCGATGACCAGTTGATTCCAGTTGATCGTGGGGTTGGCTACCCCGATGAATTCAAAGGGGATGCCGCGCTTTCGACCGATGGAAAAGCCCGTGTCCTGCCGCTCGACCTGGTACATGGACGGCAAGTAGCGCAGGCGCAGCAGAATATCTGGGTTGCCGTCTATGAGCGCGTTTTGCAGTCTGTTAATTGCCTCCAGCTCGTCAATGTACCGTCCGTCCGCTACCAGCCAGCTGTTTTCGGCATCGATAAATTCTCGGAAGGCATCGTCACGCACCGACAAGCCATTTTCACCAGCCGTCAGCCATTCTGCCGCCTGCACATCCGTCACGCTGAAAGAAATCATCTGGTCAGTGAAAGGGTCATAACCGCGAATGCGCAAACCGCTATCCAGGAATACCAAGGCCTCGTCCAGGAAGGGCGAACTGTCTAGAACAGTCGGATTGATGGCATGGGTAGTCAACTCGAATTGTCCATAAATAACCACGTTGGCGATGTCGTCTTTGAGGCGCTGCAAACTGCCCGTTACATCCAGGTGGCGTCCGCGGCGTCCGGGCACAGCGAGGAGCGTGCCACCCGACCATTTGTAGCCAGCTTCATATTGCCGCAAGAAGATATCTTCGGTCATATCGAGCAACACCGACTGCGCTTTGGCATGCGAAACACCAACAGCCGGGGCGATATGCATGCCAAAGGGAATGCCAGCGATGCCAGCCGCCTTTGCGCTTGCTGCCATACTCGCGGCGTCTATGGTCAAACCCAGCGCTTCGGGAGTCATTGTTTGCAGGCGCTCGCCGTCTACTGTGATGTCAATATGCACGCCACGCTGCCAGTGCACCAGGATCTCTTGTTCGGCTTGGGCGGGAGTCAACTCGCTAAGCGGCAAGCCGAGTGCATAGACATTGGGGAAGATGCGCCCGGAGACGATATAACTGCCGATAAAGAAAACCAGCACCGAAATAGTGACCAGCGTCGTCAATTTGGCAAGGGGAGAGCGGCTGGAGAAGAGCCAAGCCAAGGCGCGATGCGCAGCATTGTTTTCGTCATAGGCAGGAAAGCGCCGGCGAAAGAAAGCGTGCTCTTCGCGGTCGGCCTGCCGATTTTCCTGCGCGGCGAGACGGCGCTGCTGGCGCGCAAGAACTCGCTCACGCGTGCGGCTGGCCGGGCGACGTCGGACTTTGCGGCTGTTTTGAGTCATCGGGCACCCTGCGCGTCTCGCAAATTGCTCGTCCCATGCTGACCATTGTATGCACATCCTCTTTTTCGGCAAATGAGCTGGCAAGGGCTATCTTAGAAACTCGTCATAAATCGGCGCGCGCAGCGAACGCTGATTCCAATTCTGCGCGGCAGTCGCTAAAGTAGAAGGTGACGGCGAGATTGCCATGCCGCCACTGTTGCCTGCCCAGCGAGGATAGAATGCTATGCACAATCGGGACTACCTGCTGGACGATGAAGACGCCCCGGCGCCAGCCATAGAGATCGAGTTGGTGGAGAGCATGGACGATGACGGCGCGGCCATCGACTTGCCTGAAGAAGCGCCTATCTTGCCCCTGCGCGGGCTGGTCGTCTATCCGCAGACGGCGATACCCCTGACGGTCGGTCAAGAGCGCAGCATCCAGTTGGTCAACGATGTCGTGGCGGGCGACCGCATGGTTGGCTTGGTCGCCTCGAAAGACCCCAACCTGGGCATGCCGGGACCCGATCAAGTGCACAAAGTCGGCACGTTGGCGACCATTCATCGGCTGTTCCGCGCGCCAGACGGGACGATCCGCTTGTTGATCCAGGGCTTGCAGCGCATCCGCATCGACGAATTCGTCAGCCACAGTCCCTATCTCAAAGCGCGCGTATCCCGCATTGCCGAAGACGAAGTTGTCTTCGCCGACGACATCGAAATGGAAGCCCTGGTGCGCAGCATCACCGACCGCTTCAGCCAACTGGCCGAGCTGGTCCCCAATATCCCGGAAGAACTGGTGAGCAGCGCAATCCATGTCGAAGACCCGTTGCAGCTGGTGTATTCAATCGCAACGTATGTGCGCATCGAGGCGGATGACGCGCAGCTGCTGCTGGAGCTGGACAATGTCGGCGACAAAATCCGATTGTTGCTCAAGCTCTTGTCAAAAGAAGTCGATGTGCTTTCGCTGGGACGCAAAATCCAGGAAGACGCCCAGGAAGAAATGGAGAAATCGCAGCGCGATTATTACCTGCGCGAGCAAATGAAAGCTATCCAGCGCGAACTGGAAGAAGACGAGGACCAAAAAGAAATCGAACGGTTTCGCCAACTCATCGACGAAGCGCATATGCCGGACGAAGCGCGAAAAGAAGCCGAGCGCGAGCTGAACCGCCTGTCCAAGTTGTCGGTGGCGGCGGCTGAATATGGCGTCATCCGCACCTACCTGGACTGGATCTGCAGCATGCCTTGGGACGCGCGCACCGAAGACAAGCTGGATATCGCCAACGCGCGCGCCATCCTGGACGAAGACCATTATGGACTGCAAGATGTCAAACAGCGCATCCTCGAATTCCTGGCAGTGCGCAAATTGCGGGCAGAGCGCGAAGCTGAATTCGCCGAATCCGAGGCGCTGGATCCCGTGCGGCGCGACCGTTCTGGCGCGATCTTGGCATTTGTCGGGCCGCCCGGCGTCGGCAAGACATCGCTGGGCGCGTCGATTGCGCGGGCGATGGGACGCAAGTTCATCCGCATGAGCCTGGGCGGCATCCGCGACGAAGCCGAGATCCGCGGTTTTCGTCGCACGTACATCGGCGCGATGCCCGGGCGCATCATCCAGGCCATCCGCCGCGCTCAATCTCGCAATCCGCTGATCATGCTGGACGAAATCGACAAACTGGGCCGCGACTTCCGTGGCGATCCCGGCTCGGCGCTGCTGGAAGTGCTCGACCCCGAACAAAATGCCGAATTCCGCGATCATTATCTGGATGTGGCTTTTGACCTCAGCGACTGCATGTTCATCACCACGGCCAACGCGCTGGATACCATCCCGCGTCCCCTACGCGACCGCATGGAGATCATTCAACTGAGCGGCTATACCGAACGCGAGAAACAAGCGATTGCCGCGCAATATCTGGCGCCGCGCCAACGCCGCGAAAATGGCTTGCATGCAGGCGAGCTCGAATTCACGGATGAGGCGCTGCTGCAGATCATCCGCGATTACACGCGTGAGGCCGGCGTGCGCAACCTGGAACGCGAGATCGGCAAGGCGGCGCGCAAGGTTGTGACAAAAATCGCCGAAGCCACCGCCGAGAATGTCTGCGTTGCGCCGGAAGATTTGAAAGAGCTGCTGGGCAAGAAGCGCTTTGGCTATCGCAGCGAATTGCAAGACCGCACCGAACTGCCCGGCGTGGCGACTGGGCTGGCCTGGACGCCGGTGGGTGGCGATGCGCTCTTTATCGAAGCCACCAAGATGAAAGGCGGCAAAGGCTTCCAATACACAGGGCAGCTGGGCGCGGTCATGCAAGAAAGCGCCAAGATCGCCTATAGTTTTGCCCGTTCGCGCGCCGAGCAACTGGGCGTTGATCCCGCCTTTTACAGCGACTTCGATGTGCATTTGCATGTGCCTTCGGGCGCAGTGCCCAAAGATGGGCCGAGCGCGGGAATCACCATGGCTGCGGCGCTGGCTTCGCTGCTGACGGGCCGCAGAGCCAAGAGCAATATCGCCATGACTGGCGAATTGACGCTCAGCGGGCAGGTGCTGCCGGTTGGCGGCATCAAAGACAAGGTGCTGGCGGCGCATCGACTGGGGGCAGACACGGTGATTCTGCCGCGCAAAAACGAAAACGACCTGGATGATGTGCCAGACGATGTGCGCGCCGAGCTGACTTTCGTGCTGGTCGAGCATCTGGACGACGTGCTGGCTGTGGCGCTGGATGGACAATCGGCGGCGCAATGACGGCTTCTCGCTGGGCGCGACACCTGCTTCTGGCTTGTGGCATCGCCATATTGCTGTGGTCGGGAGTGGAAGACAATGATGCCCTGGCTGTCTCGCTGCTTGGCGCGCTGTTGGCGCTGGCCCTTGCCGCTTTGTTGATGCCTCGCGCGCTGAAGAGTCTGGCCTCAGCTGCGACTGTGGGCGCAGTTTTTGGCGCAGTGGCCAGCTTGTCGACCTTCGCGCTGATGCTCTTCAAAGACTTGCGTCACGCGCACGCATTCCCCGATTATCCGCCGCATATGCTGCTGGGGATGCTGGAGCGGCTGCCGGCCTGGGCGCTGGCGGGCGCCTTGACGGGGCTGGGCTGCGGCCTATTGCTGCGGCTGCGCAGGGCACAGCAGCGCGACTGAACCTTGCATTTGCGCTACAATAAGGGGCGCAAGCGCCCACCAATACACGAAGGACAGTTGTTTGATGGCAGATTTCATCCTGGCGCTGGATCAAGGTACGACTTCATCGCGCGCCATTCTCTTCGACCGCGGGGGGCGTATCATCCGCAGCGCCCAGCAAGAGTTCCCCCAGCACTATCCACAGCCGGGCTGGGTTGAGCATGACCCGCGCGATATCTGGGAATCGCAGTTGGCGGTAGCGCGTGAAGTAATCGTTGATCCCACTGCCATCGCCGCCATCGGCATCAGCAACCAGCGCGAGACCACGTTGATCTGGGATCGCGAAAGCGGCGCGCCCATTCACAACGCGATCGTTTGGCAAGATCGGCGCACAGCTGGTTTCTGCGATCAGCTCAAGGCAGAGGGCTTTGACCAGACGATAGTGCGGCGCACGGGTTTGGTTACCGATGCCTATTTCTCCGGCACGAAAGTAGCCTGGCTGCTGGACAATGTGCCGGGCGCGCGCAAACGAGCCGCAGATGGGGAACTGGCATTTGGCACAGTCGACAGTTACCTGGCATGGCAGTTGAGCGGCGGTCGCTTGCATATCACCGATATCAGCAATGCCGCGCGCACCATGCTTTTCGACATTCACCGCGCCGACTGGTCGGACGAAATTCTGGCGCGACTGGACATCCCTCGCGCTCTGCTGCCCGAAGTGCGTCCCTGCAGCCAGGTCTATGGCGAATGCGATGCGGAACTTCTCGGTGGGAGCATCCCCATCGCCGGCATGGCAGGGGACCAACAGGCGGCGACATTTGGGCAGGCGGCTTATCAGGCGGGCATGGCGAAGAATACCTATGGCACGGGCTGCTTCATGCTGATGAACACGGGAGACTCGCCTCAGCAATCCACCAACAATTTGCTCACGACAATTGCCTGGCAAGTGGGCGGAAATCCGCTGCAATACGCGCTGGAAGGCAGCATTTTTATGGCCGGCGCGGCTGTGCAGTGGCTGCGCGATGAACTGCGTTTGCTTGACGATGCCGCCGAAAGCCAGGCGCTGGCAGAAAGCATAGCTGGCACAGGCGGCGTGTATGTGGTGCCGGCCTTTGTTGGCTTGGGCGCGCCCTATTGGGATCCATACGCCCGCGGCGCCATCGTCGGCATGACTCGCGGCAGTGGCAGGGCGCAGATCGTCCGCGCCACACTAGAAGCGATCGCCTATCAAACGCGTGATGTCGTGGCGGCCATGAGCGCCGATTCGGGCTTGCAGCTGGAGGCGCTGCGCGTTGATGGCGGCGCTGTGGTGAACGACTTCCTCATGCAATTCCAAGCCGATATGCTGGGCGTGCCAGTAGAACGACCGGCTGTCACCGAGACGACTGCGCTGGGCGCGGCCTACCTGGCTGGGCTGGCAGCAGGCTTTTGGGATTCGCAGGACGAGATCGCCAGCCAATGGCAGCTGCAGCGTCGCTTCGTACCGACCATGTCCGCCGACCAGCGCGAATCGCTGTATGCCGGCTGGCAGCGGGCGGTTGAACGAGCGCGCGGCTGGGCGGCGGAGTAAGCGACGGCGATGCTCACATATGTCTTGCGGCGGCTGACTTTCTCCATCCCCGTCGTAGTCGGGATCATGATCGTCACCTTCACACTGGCGCGCGCCATCCCCGGCGACCCCTGCCTGGCTGTGCTGGGCGAGCGGGCAACACCGGAAATCTGCGAAAGTTTCTTTCGGCGCAACGGCCTCGACCAGCCAGCGCCCGTGCAGTTGCTGATTTATATGCGCAACTTTGCGCAAGGCGATCTGGGCGATTCGATGCGATTTCACCGCCCGGTGATGCAGCTGCTGGTCGAGCGGCTGCCAACCACAGTCGAGCTGGGCTGTTTTGCCCTGCTCTTTGCCATCAGCGTTGGCGTGCCAATCGGCGTGTTGAGCGCCTATCGTCACAAGTCGGCGCTGGATGTGGGCACGATGATTGGCGCGAATATCGGCGTTTCTATGCCGGTGTTTTGGCTTGGATTGATGCTCGCCTACCTCTTCGCTGTGCTGTTGAAAGACAGTCCACTGGCGCTGCCGCCATCGGGCAGGCTGACTCCGGGCGCCAATCCACAGCCATTTTTTGAGCTTTGGGGCTGGGTCGTGGAAGGGCAAGAGCCGGCGGGGATACTCGTGTTCTTCTCGCGAATCAACACGTTGAACGCCCTGCTCACGCTAAATAGCGAATTGCTGGTGGATGCGCTGCGGCATTTGATCTTGCCGGCGGTGGCGGTGGGCACGATTCCTCTGGCGATCATCGCGCGCATGAGCCGCTCCAGCGTGTTGGAAGTGCTCAGCCAAGATTATGTGCGCACGGCGCGGGCGAAAGGGCTGCGCGAACGCAACGTTGTCGGCAAGCATGCTCTGCGCAATGCGATGTTGCCCGTCATCACCGTCATCGGCTTGAACTTCGGGCTGGTCATCAGCGGCGCGGTGCTGACAGAGACTATCTTCAGCCTGACAGGCGTTGGGCGGACATTGGTCGATAGCATCACCTCGCGCGATTACACCTTGGTGCAGGGCTTCACGGTGGTGATTGCGGCGGGCTTCGTGCTGATCAACATGGTGGTCGATATCATGTATGGCTACCTCGACCCGCGGATTCGCTTTAATTAGGGGGCGGCAGTGAACGCAAAGCCAGCCGAGCTGGAACAAGCCAGCCATGTGCGCTCTGCCAATCTGTGGCTTGAGGCGCTGTACAACTTGCGGCACAGTCCCTCGGCGCTGCTGGGCATGGTCATCATCGGCGCGCTGGTCATCATCGCCATTGCTGCGCCCGTCTTTGCCACGCATGATCCTATAAAAACCATGATCGGCGTGCCCGGCGAGACCGGTCGCCTGCCCAGCAAACCGCCCTGCATCCCCTTGCTGGGCTGCGAAGAGCCGCAGCATATCCTGGGCTTGGATCTGAACGCGCGCGATCTGTACAGCCGCGTGATCTATGGCACGCGCACTTCGCTTTCGGTGGGCGTCATCACCATCAGCCTGTCTATCGTTGTGGGCACAGCGCTGGGCATCACGGCGGGTTATGTGGGCGGACGGGTGGACAACGTCATCATGCGCCTGATGGATGTGGTGATGGCATTCCCGGCGCTGCTGCTGGCGATATCCATAGTGACCATCCTGGGACCTGGCTTGACCAATGCGCTGCTGGGCATCACCATCACATTCATCCCGCAATACGCGCGGCTTTCGCGTGCCAGCGTGCTTTCTATCAAAGAGCAGGAATTCGTTGTCGCGGAGCAGGCGCTCGGCGCGAGTCCCTGGCGCATCGTGCTGGCGCATATCTTGCCCAACGCCATCACGCCGATCATTGTGCAGGGCACTTTGGGCGTGGGCACAGCGATCCTGGACGCGGCCGCGCTGTCATTTTTGGGCTTGGGCGCACAGCCACCTACGCCAGAATGGGGGCAGATCCTCAGCGAGTCGCGCAATTATCTCTTTACTTCGCCGCATTTGGTGTTTTTCCCTGGCATCGCCATCATGATCACGGTGCTGGGCTTCAACCTGTTGGGCGATGGCATGCGCGACGCCCTCGATCCGCGCTTGAATCGGAATTAGGTCTGCTTTCCTCACGCCCCGCATTGCAAAAAAAGGGCGACCCAATGGATCGCCCCTAGGAATTGCCTTGTGGATGATGCGGGCAACTTGATAAGTCGCCCTTACGATTTACAATTCAGGCGCCGCTAGCACTGATCGGCGTTGATGAATTGCTGGAAGATGGACTTGTAGATAGCGAAAGCCTGTCCCGTGCCGGTGTGGTTGGGGCTGGCGCAATCGGCGGATGCCTGCCACGAGACAACGACATCGTTGGCGTCCAGGCTGGAGCCATCGTGGAAGAGGACGCCTTCGCGCAGGTTGAAGGTCCAGGTCAAGCCGTCATCTGATGCTGACCAGGATTCCGCCAAGCCCGGAATGACATCGACGCCGCCGCGCTCAAAGTCGAGCAGCGCTTCACTTACCTGGTGGCAGGCGCGGAAGGTCTCGCCGTCCCAGGTGTCGTTGCAATAGAGCGAGATCGGCTCGGCATTCTGCATATAGATGACATTGTTGTCGTCTGGGTCTTCAATGCGCGAGAACTCCTCGGTGCCATCGAGCAAGCCGGGATGCACACCGACCATGCGCACTTGCCAGACATCGGCGGCGCCGGCATGGCCGAAAGGCACCCAGGGCACGTGTTCGGCCATCGCATCGGCGACTTGCCGGAAGTATCCCATGCGCTCTTCGGGGTCAAGCACTTGAGAAGCGGCGACCAAGGGCTCGTACAACGCGGGGTTGGGAACGCCTAGTTGCGTATTGTTGGGACCGAAGCAGCAACTGTAGAAGTTGGAGGCATCGGGGAAGTCGGCATGCCAGCCCAGGATATGCAGCGGCTCGTTGCCAGCATTCGCCGAAGCGAGGAAAGTGCCGGATTCAACCACTTGTACATCGGCGATGACGCCAATATCGGCGAGCTGCGCCGCCACATCGTTGGCGATGATGCCCGGGTTGGGCAGGTAGCCGCGCACGACATCGCGCCAGGTCAAGGTCAGCGCGCGGTCTTCGCCTGTGCGGGTATCGACCAGCGAATCCAGCGGCAGCTCAAAGCCCAGATCGGCAGCGGCTTCCTCGAGAAGCGCTTTCGCGGCCTCCTGGTCAAAGCCCGGCACGCCGCTTTCGCCGACATGGCCGAATACGGCGGGTGGCGCAAAGTCCGATGTCAATGGCGAGCCAGGCGGGAAGAAGTTGTCAACGATGCGCTGGCGGTCGATGCCCATGGCGATGGCTTTGCGAACGCGCACATCATCGAGCGGCGCGAAGTAGTTGCTCATCGCCACATACACGCCAGTCAGCGGGGGAATGTCGATTAGGTTGAAGTTGGGGTCGGCGCGGAAGACGGGGATGTCATCTGGATTGGCGAACTTCATGCCGTCAATGGTGCCAGCGCGCAGCTCGGTCGCGCGGGCGGCCGCCTCGGAATTCCAGCGCAGGATTACTACATCTTCAATGGAAGGCTCGCCCCAGTAGTCATCAAAGCGCTCAAAGACAATTTCGTTGCCCTGGTCCCAGTTGACCAGCTTGAGCGGACCGGTGCCAATGGCGTGGGACAATAAATCGCCCTCGCCGCCAGTTGCGTTTACATACTCTGCGGGATGGACAGACAAGCCCAGGCTGGCGGCTTTCTGTTCGAAGATGGCATCCTGGTTGCAGAGCGTAACGACAACAGTGAGTTCGTCCACCGCTTCAACCGACTTGAGGTTGCCGCCGTAGTCGCAGTCAGCAGCAGAAAAACTCAGCAAATCGCCTTGGCTGGCAGCCGGCAGCGCCAATAGCCCCAGCAGCAAAGCTAGCAAGAGCGTCATACGATAACGCGAATTCATGATAAAGCCTCCATTTGCTTGCGTGATTATAGAACCTCTCGCTGCGAGAGGCAGCCTGATTGTACCGCGTATGGCAGGATGCGCCAAAGTGGGCGGATAACTCGCAGCGCAAGCCCCGTCCGGATGATGAGGACATGGCGCGGAAACAGCGGTTGGCGCCTAGGGCTAAAACTCAAACTCGTCGAAGTCGCGGCAGAGGGTTATGGGACCGTCGTAAGTCTGCGCCGCTTCGGGCACCAAGGTCTCGGGATTTTGATTCCAGACCTGATAATGGATCAAGCGAAGCTCTTTGGCGCCTGCTTCCGTCGCTGCTTCACCAGCCATGCGCCCCGTACTGTGCCCGGGCGGCGGTCCGCCGGCTTCATGGATGAAGATGTCCGCATCTTTGCCGATCTTCAGCGCGTTTGGGCAGGGTTCGGTATCGCAGCTATAGGCCAGCACCTTGCCGTTGTGCTTGTTGGTGATGCGCATGCCAATTGTGGGGATGAAGTGCACGACCGGGAAGGAGCGAATGAGAAAGTCGCGATTTTCGAAGAGCAACGTGTCATCGCCCAAACCCGTGCGCGTGAACGAAACCGGGAAGAAGTTGGGCCAATACGCCCAGCCGTACATATCCATCATGCCTTCGACGCGGTCGATGCAATGCGGGATGCCATAGAAGCGGATCGGCTGTTTGCGCCCCATCTGCCACATGTGCATGAGCATATTGGGCACGCCAGCCACATGATCGGAATGAAAATGCGTCAGGATAATGTCTTGCAGCGCCAGGTCATCAATGCCCAGCCCCTTGATTTTTTCCAAAGGGTTCGAGCCGGCATCGACCAGCACCGGACCGTCTTCTTTGCCGATCAACAGAAAATGCGAGTAGTCGTGCTGGGCGTCGCAGACCGCGCCAGAAGAGCCGAGGATGATTACACGCGCCATGTCCGAGCCTTCACACTGCCCAACAAGTCAACAGCAGTATATCAGTTTTATGCGCCGACTCCCTGCACTGCAAATCTCTGCCACATCACGAGTCGGTCCCGGGCAGGCTTTCCGAGCGTTCCGCCGCGTCATCCGCCGCTTTCAACTCGTCCAAGCGACCGCCACGGTGCCGCCGCAGCAGCAGCGCAACCGACAGGACCAGCGCGATCAAGGTGATCGTCTGCGAGCTGTTGATGCCCGTTTGCCCGATGGTGGCAAATTCCACGCGCATGAATTCCAGCAGGAAGCGCCCAATGGAATACTGCGCGACAGATAGCAGCAGGATGTCGCCGCTCACCAAACGTCCACGATATAGATGATACACGCGCCACAAGACCACGAAGGCGACCAGACTCCACAGCGCTTCGTAAGCCCAAAGCGGATGAAATAGCGTGTCAATTGGATGTTCGATCAAACTTTCATAGGGCGCGACGCGAGCTTGTCGCGGGATGTTGATGCCCCAGGGCAGATTTGTGGGGCCCCCATAGAGCTCTTGATTGATGTAGTTGGCAATTCTGCCGATCGCTTGCCCCAGCGGAATGGCGACGCCGGCAATATCCATCCAGGGGCCTAGGCGCATGCCTTCGTCCGGGAAGCTGCTCAGCGGGCGTCGATAACGAAAAGGCGCGGCATCCTTGCCACGCAGGCGATTCATCGCGGCATGTAGAAGCCACTCCAGCAATTGGTAGAGCCAGATCAGAGGCGTAACGAGCGTGGTCAGCGCGCCAACAATGCGGTTGTGCCAAGGGCTGAGATAGAGCCAGGCGCCCAGAGAGCCGCCTATCATCGCGCCGAATATACTGAGTCCGCCATTCCAAATGGCTATTGCGCCGTATTCGCTGTCAAAGAAGTTTTGCAGCATCCAGGCTGTGTCTTGGCAAAGCTCGCCCTCGATGCCGCAGCCTGTCGTCAGCGAGACTGGCGGGAAGAGCACGAACCACAAGCGCGCGCCAACGATGCCGGGAATAATCGCCCAAGTCAGACCGCCCCAGATATGATCGGAATCATGACCGCTGCGACTAGCCAGCAACGAAGCGACATACGCGCCCGCCAGCAGCGCCAGCACAATAATGATGCCGTAATAGCGCACCTGCAAGTTGCCGATGACCAGATATGCTTGCTCAAACTCCATTTACCCACCTCGGTCTTTCAGTGTCCTGTGTACATATCGCAATCGCTGCAGCGCCGTGAAGTTTGTGCCAGCCGCCAGCAGCAGCAAACCGATTTCCAATGGCGCGACGCTGTCCAAAATGCCCGCGGCGAATGTCATCACCAGCAAAACGATCACCCGCTCCAGCCGCGAAAACAGCCCGACAGTCGCCTTGACAGCCACTTTGGCATCTTCGGCACGAGCGCGGATGTAGCTGACCAAGAAACTGCCCACCAGCGCAGCCAGCGCAGCCAACAACATGTCCATCCGTCCATGCCCGGCGAAATAATACCCGAAAGCGGCGAAAATAAAACCGTCAGCATAACGGTCGAGTGTCGAATCCAGCACCATGCCAAAGCGGTCCTCTCGCCCGGCCGCCCGTGCCACAGCGCCATCAAGCGCATCCAGCGGCAGGCTGCACAACATCAGCAGCGCGCCAATCAGAAATGCGCCATGCGCCAGCAACAGCGCCGCCAGCCCCACCAGCAGCAACCCGAACATGGTCACCTGGTCGGCCTGCACCCCCAGCCGCGCCAGCCCCGCGCCGAGCCGGTCCAGCGGGGCTTGTGTATGCTCACGCAGGCGGTCGGTAAACGTTGGTGGTTGCGCCTCAGGCATAATCTGACCTTGTAACCCGTCTCTGCATCGGCTAGACTGCCCGCCAAGTCGGGGCGTGGCGCAGCCCGGTAGCGCGCACCGTTCGGGTCGGTGAGGTCGTGGGTTCAAATCCCGCCGCCCCGACACATCCATACCCACTGCTAGGCACTTGCTGGCAGTTTTTCATTTTGTCACCATCGCCAGCGCGCCATCCATCACACCGTTCTTGCGCGACCAAACCCACAGAAAAGCCGCCGGCAAGATCGCCAAAGCTACTAATGCGCCGCCCAGCCAGTTTGGCAAAGCCGGGTCGATTGCGAATAATCCACCCGAAACCGCCGTGGCGATGATGACGCCCAGGCTCATCACCGACTGATGCGCGCCCAGGATGCCGCCACGCAACTCTGGCGCGACCGTCTTGGTAACCAGCGACTGCAAGGCCGGCAGCAACAAGCCACTGCCCGCAGCGAATGCGATCATACTGACAGAGCCCAAAAGCGGCTCTGTGGCAACTGCCAGCATAAACATGCCGACCGCTCGTGCAGTCGCGCCCATGATGACGATGGCTGGATCGCCAAAATGCCGCAGCGCCGCCGGCAAAATGACAATCTGCGTTAGGAATTGCCCCACGCCTACCACCATCAAAAGCAAGCCCACGCCCAGGCTGACCGCGGCAAAATCCTCGCCAACGAAGAGCACCGCCTCGGCGAAGAGAGCGAATGTGCCGATCAATAGACCGAAGCCGAAACGCGATACAAAGGACACGCCCATCACCGCCAGCAGTGGCACATTGCCCAGCATGATAGTCAGGCGCATGCTGGCGCGTTTGCTGTCGCGGTTGCGGGCTTGGTCGGCATCGCTGAGCGTCTCTTCCAACGTGAACCAGGTCAATAGCACGGTGATCAAGGCCGCCGCCGCTGCAATCAAGAAGGGCATCTGGGGGCCCAGCGCGCTGGCCAGCAAGCCGCCGACAGCCGGACCAACGATGAAACCCAGACCGAATGCCGCCATGACATAGCCCAGCGCGTGTGTGCGTTTGTGCTCGGGCATGATATCGGTCACATAGGCTTGCGCCACCACGATGTTGCCGCCAGTGATACCATCCAGCACGCGCGCCAAGAACAAAATCGGCACAGACTGCGCAAAGCCAATCATCACAAAAGCGATGACCGTGCCGACCTGGCTGATCAGCAGCACGGGCAGGCGTCCACGCCGGTCGGACATGCGCCCGATGGTTGGACCCGCGATGAACTGCGCGCCGAAGAATGCAGTCAGCAACAGTGTGATCAGCTCTGGCGACATGGCGAATTCGCTTTGGGCATACAGCGGCAGGATCGGGTTGACCATGGCTGTGCCGATCATCTGCACGAAGACGATCAACAATATGGTCAACATGCGGCGGTCAAAAACGCGGGGCTCTGGCTGCAAAAGGTTCCATCCCAAGCAAAAAAACTCTGTTGCGCTTGATGATAGGCGAAAGCGCGGCATATAGTTAGCCACGATATGGGGCGATTGCAGACGCGCGCCAGCACTGCTAGACTCGTATGATCCTGGCGAAAGGCACTGCGATTGAAAACCACCCTGTACCTGATGCGGCATGGCGAAGTGCACAATCCCAAAAAGATCTTGTATGGCCGCCTGCCTGGCTACAAGCTGAGCGAGACTGGCAAATTGCAGGCGCGCGCGGCCGGCCAATGGCTGGCAGGCAAGGCGATCCACGCTGTCTATTGCAGTCCCATGCAACGCGCGCAAGAAACCGCTGCCATCGTCGCCGAACAATTGGATATGCTCATGCCGACGATCGATGAGCGCATAAGCGAAGTCTGCACGCCCTATGAAGGTCGCCCGACCAGCGAACTTGAAGCGATTGGATGGGACATGTATTCAGGCAACGAGCCGCCCTACGAAACGCCTGCGATCGTGCTGGAACGCGTGCTGGATTTCCTCGACCTTGTGCGAAAACGACATGAGGACCAGGCTGTAGTCGCAGTCGGACATGGCGATATCCTGGTATTTCCCTGGCTGTATGCCCAGGGCGAAAAGCCCGATGCGCTGATGAAAGACCGGCTGCGGGATTATGGATTGCCAGTCGACTACCCGGCCACAGCCTCCATCATTCGCTTTGACTTATCGGGCGATCCGCGCGAATCGTTGCCGACCGTCAGCTATCATTGTCCGTATTAGGCGGCATCAAAACAGCGGCGCGAATGGATTGTGCTGCTGCCAGCGGTTGCGCGCCTCTTCCACGCGATCGCGCTGCACATCCACGCCGATGCCCGCGCCTGTCGGCAGGCTCAGTGAACTGCCCGCGCCCAACACAAAGGGCGGCTCCGTGATATCGGGGGCATAATAGCGGTCGGTGGCGGAGATGTCGCTGGGCAGCGTGACCGCCGGCAGCGAGGCCAATGCCAGGTTGGCTGCGCGCCCGATGCCTGTTTCCAGCATGCCGCCGATCCACAAGGGCGTCTTTGTCTCGACACATAACCGATAGATCGCGAGGCTCTCGCCGAAGCCGCCGACTCGCGCTGGCTTGAGATTGAGAATCGACCCCGCGCCCAGATGCAGCGCAATCCGCCAGTCCTGCGCGGAATGGATGCTCTCGTCAAGGCAGACGGGCGTCTTCAACTGCGGTCCGAGGCGGCTGTGCTGGTAGATGTCGTCGTGCGCCAGCGGCTGCTCGATCATCAGCAGGTCGAATTGATCAAGCGCTTGCAGGTGGGCGGCATCGTCAAGCGTATAGGCGCTGTTGGCATCCAGCATCAGCGTGACATCGGGGAAGCGCTCGCGAACCGCCTTCGCCAGTTCGACATCCCAGCCGGGCGCGATCTTGAGCTTGATGCGCTGGTAGCCTTCGTCCAGGCGCTTGGCGATTAGCGCCAACTGCGCGTCCAGCGTATCTTGCATGCCGATGCTCACGCCGACTGCCACTCGCTCGCGCGGTGTATGGTCGGGCGGCAAATGCGCGGCGAAGTAATCGGCAAGGCGCATGCGATTGGCTTTGGCGAGCAGGTCCCAGATGGCCGCTTCGATGCCGGCGCGCGCATGGTTGTTGCCCCGTATCGAGCGGAATAGCGCCGGCACTTCGGTGGGCGAGCGCAGAGTCTGCCCCAACAGCTTGGGCACAAGGAAGTCGCGCATGATGTGCAGGGCGGTCAAGATGGTTTCCGCGCCATAGGACGGCTGCGTTTTCAGCGCGCTTTCGCCCCAGCCGGTCAGACCATCGCTGCTGAGCGCTTCGACCAATATGGCAGATTTGAAGGGCTCTGCGCCGTAGCTGGTTGTCAGCAACTCGACCAGTGGCAACGCCACCACATGCAGCTTGATCGCTTCAATCGTAACTGGACGCATGGCAGTTTCTCCTGCAAGGCTGGATGTTGGTCTTGGCTTGCGATTGTCGGTGAAATGCGTGCCCCACACAACCTGCCTACCCTCTCGATTTCGTCCATAAGACTTTTCCGCTGCCCTTCGCCCCCTTCCCTAACTTGTCGGGCAAAGCTGCAAAATATGTCCATTAGCCTGCTTACTTTGTATAAACTATATCAGAAGTTGGCTGTTTCACTTGTACGACTTGCCTAATCATGCTACATTGCAAGTATCGGCTGCCCTAGAGATGGAGGCACATCGTGGAAAACCTGAGCTTCACGGGCGCGAGCTGGCACAAGCAGCGTATGCAGGCGCTGATGGAAGAAGCGCGCATCGAGCGTTTCTTGCAGCAGAAGCGGCAGCGCGACGCGCAAGAGTGGTCGCAACGTCAGAACTGGCGCGATCGCAAGTCGAGCTAGCGCAAAGACAGCCCGACCGGAAGCCTCGCCAGCGCGGGGCTTTTTTCTTTTCCAGAGGCTGCCCCACAAATTGCCGCATCGGCTCGCCAGCAGTATAATCGGCGTGGATTGGTTGAGCGATTGACAAGCGCAATTGACCGCGCAGGACAAGGTTTTCTCGACACGATGCAAGGGCTACTCCTAACGCTGTTGCTGCTTTGCTGCACCTGCTTCGTCCAGGCGCAGGCTGTCCCGCCAGCACAGCACTGGGATGTATTCTTGCAGCGCGATCCGCTACATGCAGATTCGGCCACACTCAGCTTCATCAACCTGTTGAGCGGCGAGGCGATCGAGGTCGAAGCGAAAGGCAGTCAATTCACCATTAGCACAATCGGCGTGGTCTACCTGGACAGCGAAGACGAGGCTGTCAAATTAGCGCAGACTGATGGCAGGATCCGCAAGCATCCCTTCATCGACTTTGCGCCCGGCGACCACCGCATTGATTGGGTTGTATCGGCGGATGGCGCGCGCATCGCCTGGACTATCGCACGGCAACTGGACGACGAATCGCTGACATCAACGACTTGGCTGGCGGACGGCGATGGCGACAACCTGCGCGAACTGCTGGTGGATCGTCCGCGGGCCGGCATCCGACTGCTGCCAGTGGCATTCCGACCACAAAGCGAGCAACTAATCATGGAAGTGCGCGCAACAAAAGGCGTCGAGGCGGGTCCTTACATGCTGCGCACGGGTCTGTTTGTGCTGGATTTCGCCGCGGACGAGGTCGTATCGCGTCAGCTGCCCGCCGAGCAAGATTGCTATTGCGCATTCGGAGTCGGTGCGGATGTCATGCTGCGGCTGGCGCAGACCGGCGCGGGTGGATTCGCGGCGGAAGTCTTCGCGCTGGAGTCGGATCAGTCTGGTGTTGTAGAAGCGCTGCCTGTTGCCGATTATCTATACGCCGGCAATTTGATTGTTAGTAGGGACGGCAGCATCGCTATGTATTCCATGTCGCAAGTGGATGACGAAGCCGGCGCTGACAGCGAATTCCGCACTGTGCTGGCGCGCATCGACTTGATTGCGGCGCGTCAAGAGATCATCAGTCGCCCTATCCCGGCCCTGGTCCGCCCAATCGCCTTCAGCGAAGGCAACAGCGCGCTGCTCTTCACGACTGCCAGTGAAAACGGCACCTGGAAGCTGTGGATGGTGGACCAGACGATCAGTAAAGTGGCGGATGGTGTCTATCTCGGGCGAATGATCGCTAGCTGAGCGGCGATCAAGCGTGGCGCGGACGCTTGAACTTGGGGCGGTGCGCCCAATCCCAGACGGCATCGGCGATATCCCAAACAGCATTGGGTCTGGCGATGCGCCGGGCATTGTCTGCGCGTTGCTGCAGGGCTGCCGGTCCTTCTGCCAGCCATTGCTGGATGCGCTGCGCTACCTGCTCGGGCTTGGGCAGGTAGACCCCAGCCCGATTTTCGGTGACTAAGCGCACATTGCCGCTTTCTTGCCCGGGGATGCGATCGCTGATGATCATGGGCAAGCCGGCAATAGCGGCTTCGCTGATGGTCGAGGGACCGGCTTTGGTGACGATGATGTCGCAGGCCGCCATGATGCGCGGCATCTCTCGATAATTGGTTACATAGCCAAAGAGGTGGTGGCGATTGTTCCAATTTCGGTTCGCCAGCCTGGCGCGCAAGGCATCGTTGCGCCCGCAGACGACGACCAGCTGCGCATCCAGCCGCTGCGCATCCAGCGCCGCCACCAGCTTGTCGATCGCGCCCATGCCTTCGCTGCCCGCTACCAGCAGCACCGCCGGCAAGTCTGGCTCGAAGCCAAACTCGGCGCGCGCTTCGTCTTTGCTGGTCATGGAATCGAGGAAATGCGGATTGACTGGCAAGCCAGTAACCTGCATCTGGCTCGGCGACATGCCCAGTCGCAAACCACGGCGATAGGCGCTTTCGGTCGGCACAAAACAATGGTCGACGCGCGGGTCATACCAAAATGACGGCGTGGTAACCAGGTCGGTCACCACAGTCAGGAAAGGCGGGCGTTCATCCAACGTCAAGAAAGCGCGAAAGGTGGGATTGGCAATGACAGAGTGTGTGCAAACGACTACATCAGCCGGGCGCTCGCGGACCAGCCTTCTCAGTTTTCGGCGGTTGTTGCGATAAATAAGCTGGCGCGCCAAGCTCGAGCGTCGTTTCCCATCGAAGCTGTGATACATCAGCGCCCACAGGAACTTCGAGGTATTGACCATGCGCGGATACAATTCCGGCTGTTTGTTGAGGGGCCAGCGCAACTCGCGCAGGACATCTACCGCGTCGAATTCCACAGCCGAGCCATGGCGGATAGCCAAGGCGTCCTGGATCGCCTGGAAGGCCGAGCGATGCCCGCCGCCGGTATCGGAAAATAGAAAGAGCACGCGTTTGCTCACAGCCAGCACCTTCGCGGCCTGCGATTGCTAAAGCCAGATGGCGGCAATACTGTAACATCAATTGTGCAGAAACGGTTCAATATGCCGATGCAATCGATTTGGCTGGTGACAGGTAGAAGCTCGTAAACCCCTGCCCAATGCGCCGAGATTGCGCTATAGTGGAGTCGTAAGCGGCAGCGTAGGGCGAGGCAGGCACATGCTCTTAGATCTTCATCCGCTGGTTATCCTCATCAACCTGGTGGTGCTGGGCTGCGCCATGACCGTGCACGAATTCGCGCACAACTTTGTGGCGTGGAAAATGGGAGATGACCTGCCAAAACTGCAAGGCCGGCTGACGCTGAATCCACTGGTGCATATCAACTGGGTGGGCTGGCTGATGTTCGCCATCATCGGCTTTGGCATATTGGGCAGCGCGCCCATTTCTGCAGAACGCATGCGAGATCCACGGCGTGGCTTCTTGGCGGCTGTCGCGGCGGGACCCCTATCCAACCTGGCGCTGGCTGTCGGTTCGGCGCTGCTCTTGCGCTTGGGCGGCTGGAGCGCAGTGGGCTATTATGCCTATCACTTGCCCGACCAGGTTGTCGACCCGCTGGCGCTGCTGGCGGCGCTGCTCTATGCGTCGGTGTTTTGGAATGTGCTGCTCTTCGTCTTTAATCTGATCCCGCTATTCCCCATTGATGGCTGGCACATTGTGCAGGCGCTGCTGCCCGGCAAGTGGCTGGATCGGATGCAGATTCCCGTGGCAATCCAGCAGAATCTGCGTCCGCTGGCGGAATTCCTGCAGTTCCCGGCTTTCAAATGGCGCGACTGGCGCACAGCCAGCTACTATGTATTTATCGCGCTGATCTTCCTGTCTTTCATTCCTTTGGGCGGGGCCAGTCCCTTCAGCCTCTTCGTCGGCCAGCCGACCAGCGCGATCCTCAACCTGCTCGTTTTCTAGCCACATGTCCAGGCTGCGTTATCGGCTGGGGCAAGGCATTCGCGCTTTGCTGGCTGTTGCCACGCGTCCCGATCTGGCAGGCGTGCAGCCGCTGCTGTCCGATTGCGAATATGCCGCGTTTTGCCGATTGTCGCGGGCCGACCAGTTCCACAGCACCCGCGTTCTGGAGGCAGTCACAAGAGCCGATGCAAACGCGCCAACAAGCCTGCTCAAAGCCGCCCTGCTGCACGATATCGGCAAGTCGCGCTATCCGCTGGCTGTCTGGCAGAAGACCTTGGCCGTGCTGGTCAAGTCGCTTGCGCCTGGTTGGTCTTGCCGACTAAGCGCTGGCGACAATTTGACCTTCTTGCGAGCGCCCTTCAGCGTGCGCGCGCATCATCCGCGCTGGAGCGGCGAGATTTTGCGATCTTGTGGCACGGACGAAGCGGTACTGTGGCTGGTGGAGCATCATCAGAGCAACCCCAATTCGCAGGAAAACCATCCCCTGCACGCCCAGCTGGTGGCATTGCAGCGCGCCGACAATCGCAGTTGATTTCTGTGTTAGAATAACGGAGCGTGGACCAAGGGGAGCGCGGCATGGCAGAGCTAACAGTGGCTATATTGGGACTGGACCGACTGGGACTGTCCATCGCCCTGCGTCTGCGCTCGTACACCGAAAAAGGCGGTCGACATCGCTTTAATCTGGTGGGGCACGACAGCCGCGACGACTTCGAGAAACCGGCCCGCAAGCAGAAAGTAATCGCCAAATTCGAGCGCAAGATTCATGCGGCGGTCGGGTCGGCGGATGTCGTCATCATGAACCTGCCCTATGAAGACCTGCGCGCGGGATATGAGTTGATTGGGCCATCGTTGCGAGATGGCGTGGTTATCCTGGATACGGCCGCGGTCAAAAAGCCCTCGCTGGCTTGGGCGGCCGATCTGCTGGGAGACGAGCATCATGTCATAGGCTTTACGCCAGTTATCAATGCAGACTACTTGTTGGATCATCGTCTGGAACCTGAATACGCCAGCGACGACTACTTTCATGACAGCGCCATATATCTCACGCCGGGCCTGCGCAGCCTGCCCGAAGCCATCGATCTGGCGGTGAATTTCGCCTTGATCTTGGGCGCCAAGCCGCACTTCCTTGACCCCGCCGAGCACGACAGCCTGACGGCCTTGACCGAAGGCATTCCACAGATATTGAGCATCGCAGCCTACAGCGCCGCAATGAATCACAGCGCCTGGGCAGACGCGCAACGGCTTACCAACCCACCCTTCAATGTGCTGACGCGTTACCTGCTTACGCACCATCCCGATGCGCTGCGCGATGAATGGCTCGCCAATCGCGATGGACTGGGGCGCGCTATCGATCAATTGATTGCCCAGCTGCGTGAGGTGCGGGGCGCGCTGGCCGAGCATGACGAAGACGCCATTGAAGCTTTTTTGATCGCCGCATCCGACGAATACCAGGGATGGATCAACCGGCGGCACAAGGGAGACTGGGACGAGCATTCCAGCGAAAAAGTCGGCATCGAAAGCACCATCGCCGGCAGTTTATTCGGTGGCGCGATCACGCGGCGGCTGTTTGGCAGCAAAGACAACAACCGCTAAGCGAGTGTTTACTGTCGAAACTCCGCCAACAGTTTGACGACCTGGCGCAAATCGGTTAGAGTCGTGCCTAGAGAAGTTTACTGGGAAAACGCAAGCGAATATCGAGTCGGTCACGGAGACAAAAAAGGGGGCGTCTCACCATGAAAGCTGTACCGAGCATTTTGATTCGATTGTTGGTCCTGACAGCGCTGATGCTGAGTTCGGCGGTGGCATTTGCGCAGGACGAAGCAGAAACAGAACTTTCCGCCGTGCCCTTCATGGGCATCCGCTATACGGGCGTCGAAGACGGCTTGTTCATCACAGGCGTCATTCCCAACACGCCAGCCGCTACCGCCGATCTGCAGCCGAATGACATCGTCACCGCCGTCAATGGCGAGGCAATCCAGGTGGAGACAGTGCGCCAGTTGGTCTGGATCTACGATGTCGGCGCCAGCATTGATCTAAGCCTGCTGCGCGATGGCCAGGCGATGGAGCAATCGCTGACGTTGATGGCGCGCCCGGATGATGTCTTCAACAACCCCGACTATCCCATGCCGCTGGACTTGGCGAGCATCGGTCTCTTCGTTGGGCAATGTGGCGATCATCTGCTGGTCATCGGCGCAGTTCATGGCTCGCAAGTCGCGCAGGCCGGCTTCCATCTCTACGATGAAATCGTGGAAATTGATGGCGACCGCGTCAGCAGTATCCCGCAAGCCGATGCCGCTGTTGCAGACCTGGCCGTAGGCGACGAGCTGAGCATCGTGATTTTGCGTGACGACCGCGAAATGGTCTTCAAGACGAATGTAGAAGACCAGCGCCGACGGCGTAACCCACGGCGTCGTCCGCATCCGCGCGCCGATATCAAAACGAACTACAGCACCGACATGATCAGCGTGGGCTATGGCGATGACTTCGTACAGGTGCTGATGATCAGCCCGGCGCACGAGCTCTACGCGGCTGGACTGCGCGCCTACGATGTCGTTACCGAAGCCAATGGCGAGCCTATCACGAAAGCCAACAGCCTCTTCGACAGCGAATCGATTGAGTTGACAGTCGCGCGCACAGACGGCAGCTTGCACTTTGATGTACCTGGGTCGGCGGCCGCCCTGCTGATGCTGGGATATGCCAGACCAGCCGAGCAAGACCAAACCCAGTGGCTGGGCTTGCACGAAAAGCAGGTTACGTTGGGCGTGCGTTATTTGCAGTTGGAGCCGGACAGCGAATACTTCGCAAACACGGAGATTGCCAATGGCGCGTACATCGTCGAAGTGATTGAAGGCTTGCCGGCCGAGGCAGCTGGCATCCTGGAAGGCGACATCATTGTGGCGGTGGCTGGCGAAGCGGTCACCCAGGAACTCGACCTGCGCAACCGCATTTACTTCCACGAGCCGGGCGAAGTCATTCGCCTGGATCTGCTGCGTGGCGGCGAACTGATGCAGGTAGAAGTAACCCTGCGCGTGGCGAAGTAAGCTCCGCTGCACGATTCGTCGAGGCAAAAACAGAAGCCCCTGCCATTGCGGCGGGGGCTTTTTTGTTTTTCTTCTTTTGTCCGACGATGCCGCCAAGAATACCTTCCCTACTTCGCGTATTCCACGCGGCGCGTCTCGCGGATGACATGGACTTTGATCTGCCCCGGATATTGCATATCGGTTTCGATCTGCTTGGCGATATCGCGCGCCAGCTGAATAGAAGTGTAGTCGTCCACCACCTCTGGCCGCACGATGATGCGCACTTCCCTGCCCGCCTGCAGCGCGTAACTCTGCTCGACGCCGTCAAAGGAGTCGGCGATGTCTTCCAGCTGTTTGACTCGGCGGATGTAGCCATCGAGGCTTTCGCGGCGTGCGCCCGGTCTCGCGCCAGAGATGGCATCGGCCGCCTCGACAATGAAGGCTTCCACACATTCTTTTTCAACCTCGTGATGATGAGCGGCGATGCAGTTCACGACCGCATCCTTAACGCCGTAGCGCTTGACAAATTCTGCGCCGATCATGGCGTGCGTGCCTTCGACATTGTGGTCGATTGCCTTGCCGATATCGTGCATCAAGCCGCCCATCTTGGCGATAGTGACATTCGCGCCCAGCTCCATGGCGATCATGCCGGCGATATGTGCCGTTTCGACAGCGTGCGCATGCTGATTTTGCCCATAGCTGGTGCGGAACTTTAACGTGCCCAGCAGCTTCAGGATTTCTGCATGCAAGCCGTGAATGCCGGTTTCATAGGCGGCGCGTTCGCCCTCTTCTTTTACGATCTTGTCGACTTCGGCGCGGGTATCTTCTACCAGTTTTTCGATGCGCGCGGGATGGATGCGCCCATCGACCACCAGCTTGGCCATCGTGCGCTTGGCGACCTCGCGGCGGACGGGATCGAAGCTGCTAATCGTCACCGATTCGGGTGAATCATCGACGACGACATCGACGCCTGTGGCCAGCTCGAAAGAGCGGATATTACGCCCGTTGCGCCCGATGATGCGCCCTTTCATATCATCGCTGGGCAAGTGCACGACACTGACCGAGATCTCGCTGACATGCTCGGATGCCAGCCGTTGGATTGCCATAGCGATCAAGCTGCGAGCGCGTTGGTCGGCAGTTTCGCGGGCTTCGGATTCGACCTGGCGAATGATGCGCGCCATGTCGTTGCGGGCGTCCAGTTCGATCGAATCCAATAACTGCTGTCGCGCTTCGTCGACTGTCATCTGGGCGATGACTTGCAGCTTGTCGAGCATGACCGCTTCGGACTTTTTGATTTCGTTTTCTTTGCGGTCGAGGCGGCTTTGGCGCTTATTCAACTGTTGGTCGCGCTCGTCGAGCCGCTCCATGCGCTTGTCGAGGTCGCCACGCCGCCGGCGAATCCGTTCGTCTTCTTCATCCATGTCACGGCGTCGGCTCGATATTTTTGCATCGGCATCACTAATGCGCTGACGGGCAGTTCGTTCGCCTTCGGCAATAATCGTTGCTTGTTCCGTTTCGGCGTTCTTTAGCAGCTCCTTTGCATCGTTGGATGCTTTGATCAGGGCGCTATTGCCCGATTCCTGCTGTTGTTTTAGCAGATTCTGCACTGCGCGGCGGCTGCCAATGACATAGCCCGCGCCAACCCCGACAAGTGCTGTGACAACTGCAAGTAGGATTTCCATATTGGTTTGACGGTATCCAGTGGATACATCCGTCAATGCTCCTTTCCTGTTTAATACGGCAAATGTCAACCGACATCAGGCTTCGGCTTCACTCTGAAAGTAGTCGCTGTCGATTTCATCGAGCTCTTGCAGGCAGCGCAGCGTAACATCCCTGACGGTTGCAGAATCAAAGCCACGCCGCATCAGCGCGCCGCCCAACTTCTGGCGGAATGCCCGAGGCGTCTGCCCACGATACCGCGAAAGCCGCGACTGTGCCGCACGATAGGCCGCATCCGTTTCGTCCAGGCTATCCAAGGCCTCGTCGATAAGGACCTCCGCCACGCCTTTCTGCCGCAGCTGATAGCGCAAAGCTCGCGCTGCCATCGGCTTGTGACGCTGCCGCTGGTCGACCCAATAGCGGGCAAATTCCGCGTCATCGACCCAGGCGCGTTCTTGCAATCGCTCCAGCACGGCCGCGATGACCGACTGCCCCACCTCTTTGGACATCAGATAGCGGCGGATTTCGTCGGCGCTGCGCGGACGATGCGCCAAGAAACGCGTTGCCCGGTCATAGGCATTTTGCAGCGCGCCGGCTTCTATCAGCGCCGCGACTTCTTGTTGGCACAATTCTTGCCCGCAACGAAGCGCAACCGCATCCAGCAGCGGCAGCTGGAAAGCATATTCGTCATCCAGGTAAAGCTTGACGCGTTCCTTGTTGCGGCGGTGCGTCTTCAGGGCGGTGATGACAGGCATCGCACTTATCCGGCAGGGTTCGCTGCCACATTGATTCTGCGTGCACGCCAGGCAATTTGTCGCGTCGACCAAACCAGCTGTGGATATTTTGGCTGCGTCAAAAAGATCAACCTGGCCCAACGCAGCAAATCCGTTTCAATCGCTCAGGTTTCGCGCCAGTTCTTTCCGTTTTGATGCACTTCTATCAATTGCGTTCGCCGGCGCCAAACACCGTCTCACGATTGGCTGTTGTTCGCTAGAAATTTGCGCGGCATTCTCCGCAGCCGCCAGCCAGACCTACCCAAAAAAGCGCTGGTTGAGCTCAAGCTGGCTCCGTACCGATCGTTCTGCAACTTCTTCCAGCAATGATGCGTAACTCGGTCGCTGGTCTTGCTTTTGCATTGCGAACTGGCTTGGCGGATGATGAAATGCAACCGCAAACCCGTTCAACTTAGTATACTGCAAACATCAGATAAGAGTAGCGCAAACCAATGCAATGCGTCGGGTGAGCGCAAAGGCGTAGAAGCGCGGACATGGCACGAGGCACGCGCGGCATCCTAGTTACGGGCGGCGGCAGCTTTCTGGGCAGCTATATCGCCGCGGCCTTGCTGGCAGAAGGCCTGGCCGTGAGCCTGCTGGTGCAGCCTGGCGCAGAAGACAAGCTGGGACAGTTGTCGCGGCACACACGTTGGTCGCGAGCGGATGTCTGGAGCCCGGGCAGCCTGCGCGGCAAGGCGCGGGATCATGCGGCGGTCATCCACACTGTCGGCAGCCTTAGCGACGATCCGGCGCACGGGGCATCGTTCGAGCGGCTCAATCTCGTTTCTGCCCGGAATGTCGCCAACATGTGCATCAGCGATGGCGTCGAGCGGCTCATTTTCATCAGCGGGTCCAGGGCGCCGTGGCTGAACCGCGGCTACATTCAATCCAAACGGGCGGCGGAAGCGTTTCTGCGGCGCAGCGGTTTGCGGATTACGATCGTGCGAGCGCCACTGCTGTATGCCCGCGATCAAGACAGAGCGTTGTTCTTCCGCCTGTGCACCCGCCTGGGCAAACTGCCGCCACTGGCTTGGCTGGGGCTGGGGAATGCGGCGCCCCTGGCTGTCGAACTGCTGGCGCGAGGTGTTGCACAACTGGCGCTTGCTGACGGGTATGAAAATGCCATCGTTTACGCGCGTGAATTGCAGACTTTAGCTCGGCACGCAACGGTGCCGGCAGAAGAGATATTGCCTGATCATGAACACAGAGAATTGTACGATGCGCCAGACGAAGACCTGCCATTTGGCTGGACGCCTGGCAACGAGCAACGGTAAATGCCACTTGAAATTCGGCGGAGCGCACTGGTAGAATTGCCGCGAATCGGGCGACGTAGCCAAGTGGTAAGGCAGAGGTTTGCAAAACCTTCATTCGTGGGTTCGAATCCCACCGTCGCCTCTCCCCGCCCGCCCCTCGCGCCAACCATGAAGAACCAGCCGACGCCTCCAAAGAAGTCCAAACCAGTCCGAAACTATGCCCAGCCGGCGCCAGGACCCACCAGCAACTTCACGCTCAGCAGCGTCTGCCCGGCTTGCAACAGCCAGGTCGTCCGCCTGCGCTGTAAAGTGCTCTGTCAAAAATGCGGCTTCGTCTGGGATTGCAGCGAGCTATGAGGCGGGCTGCCACATGCGCTCGACATAGACGCCGGTCTGCGGGTCGGTGAAAGCGCGGCGCACATCCGCTTCCATATCCCGCAGATCTTGCCAAAATGTGCTGATTTGCGAATGATAACATGCGATGGCAGCCAGCTTCGCGCGCATATCAGCCTCGTCCAGCGTGTAATCGGCGGACCGCAGCGCCATTCCCAGAGCGTCCAGCGCCATCTCGGTGGATTTGTCGGCGTTGGAATAGGGATATTCGGCATAGAAGCGCATTGACCAAGCCCCGGGATCCTCGGCGAATTGGCTCATCCCCCAGTCCAGCACGATCTGATGATCGACATGATGCCCGACCGCCAGCGGCAGGTAGACGGTCGTGCTGTCGCTGATCTGCGGCACGCCAATGCCTTGCAGCAAACGCGGCGCGAAGTCGGCAGCATGCACTTCGCCAAAAAGCGACTCCTCCGAAGGATACAGCGCCGTGCCATCAACCACGCGATAGACGCAGTCGGTCAGCGGAATATGTGAAAACTCGACGCCCAAAGCCCGCGCAGCCCGCTCATCTTCCAGCTGCCGATGTCGCAGGGGATCGACGCCCGCCTCCCAACGCCGCAGCAAGTCGCGGAGAATGGGACTGTCTGGCGCAGCGCCTTCTCGCACGCCGCCCATCATGGTTACGATGGTAACGTTGTGCCCAGACCTGCGCAGCCGATGCGCCATGCCTCCGCAGCTGAAGACGCCATCATCAAAGTGTGGCGAAATGATGACATGAGACTGGCTGGTTTCTGCCAAGTGTGTCCCTCGCAATCCTCAGTCTAGCGCGGCGAAATAATCGCAGTGCGCCGTAATCGGGCAGCGCTCGCAGGCCGGCGTCCGCGCATGGCAAGTATCGCGCCCGTGCTGGATCAGCTGGATGTGAAATTGATAATAGTCGTCTGGCGGCGCGATCGCTTCCATCAGTGGATGCGCATTGTTGGCGGAGATCTTGGCGGGCAGAAAGCCGATGCGCTTGCCGACGCGGAAGACATGCGTGTCGACCGGAAACGCAGGCCGACCATAAGCGAAACACAGCACAATGGCCGCCGTCTTTGGACCGATGCCTCGCAGCGAAACTAGCCAGGCTTTGGCATCCGCCAGCGACATCGTCTCCAGGAAGTCGATGTTGTAGTCGCCGGCATGGTCATGGATCACACCCAGCGCCTCTTGAATGCGCGGCGCTTTCTGGTTCGCCAGGCCCGCTGGCCGGATAACCCCGATCAGTTCCTCACGGTCGGCGAAGCGAACTGCCGCCCAATCATCGTAACGGTCTTTGAGGCGGGCGAAGGCGCGGTCGCGGTTGGTGTCGGTGGTGCTCTGGCTGAGGATGCAGCTGACCAGCTCGTCCATGCCATCCTGATTCCGCGACCAGTCCAACTGGCCATAGACAGCCGTCAAGGCAGCGGACACAGGCGCATATTTGGCGACGCGCGCGGGCAAATTATCGACTTTGGCGAGAGGATCGCGCTTGGCTGGCATGTCTGTATTGTACTGGCAGGCGGCTTTGCTGCAAGCTGCAGGGCGAGGGCAGTCCAGCGATCAGATTGTCAGGATGTACTCTTGCCATCCGAGGGCAGCAGACGCCAGGTTACCAGGGCGATCAAGGCGAAGACCAAGGCCGCCGCAAAGAACGTGCCGCGCATGCCCAGCCAGATCGCCACCGATGCGCCGACCAGAGGCGCAGCCGCCCGCGATCCGCTAATGACCGAATTGTCCAAGCCGTAGACCGCGCCAGCTGTCTCTTTGCTGGTGAAGCGAGAAAGCAATGCGCTGGGCGCTGCCACGATACCGCCGGCCGCAAATCCTGCCATGCCCTGCAGAATCAGCAGTTGCCAGATATCGGCCACGAAGGCTTGTGGCAGGTAGAGCAAGGTGGCGGCCACAGCACTGAACAGAAGCACCTTGCGATGGCTGACGCGGTCGCCCAGGTTGCCCAAATAGACCGCGCCAAGCGTCGATGTCGCTGCCGAAGCTGCCATGACCATACCAGCGTACGTATTGCTGCTGGCGGCGTCGCTGGCAATCAACGAAACAACAAAGAGCGGCGCAATTGGGATGATGACCGTGCGCGCCAAACCAGCCAAAAAGCGCATGAAGAACAGCAGGCTGACCCCCGATGTCGCCAGGATATCGCGCCAGCCGCGCACCATCGCGCCCATGGCAAAGTGCGCCTGGTCTGGTGGCGGCGTAAAATCTTCGCTGACGCCCAGGAGCACGATCAGCCCGCCCAGGCCCAAGAGCGCCGCCGTGAGCAAGAAGGGCATGCTGTAGCCAAACAGATCGGCCAACACACCACCCAGCAGAGGGCCCACTGCCACGCCAGCCCACAAGCCAACTTGCAGCGTTCCCATGGCGAAACCGACCCGGCTGCGCGGCGCAACCGAAGCCACCAGCGCGTTGTTCGCCGAGACCGTGCCCGTTACCAAGCCTTGCAGCGCCCGCACCAGGATCAACTGCTCGGCAGATTGCACGAAAGCCATCATCGCCAGCGTGATGCCACCGCCAAACATCGCCCGCATGATCATTTTCTTGCGCCCGAAGCGATCGGCCACTGCTCCCCACAATGGCGCGGTGACCATCATCGTCAAGCCCTGCACCGAGATAACCAAGCCCGCGAGCAATTCTGTGCTGTGCCCGCCCACACTGCCCAGTTCATCAATGTAGAGCGGCAAGAAGGGGAATATCATCGAAAAACCGACCGCCGATAGCACCTGCGAAACGAAGACCACGCTCAACGTGAACTTCCAGTTGGTGATGAAAGGCAGGGCTGCCCGATGGGCATCTGCTCGCAGCGCTAAACCTCGTGCCATAACCAGCTCACCTCGATAGAGTGGGAATCAAACGCAGCCGCTTGCGTTTTGGCGCGGGCAGGAATTGCGCGCCGATCACAAGCATGGCCAGGTAATACATCGCGACCAGGGCAAAGACCGCGCGCAAGCCAAAACCTGCCGCAATGATGGAAGCGCTCAAAGGCGCCATGCCGTTGGCGAAAGACGACACCGAAGCATCCAGCCCATAAACCGAGCCTTCATCGCCAAGCGCGGTAAAGTTTGCCAGCATAGCCGCCGGCGCAGACAGCACGCCACCGGCCGCAAAGCCAGCCAGCGCCTGCAAGACCAGCAGTTGCGTGATATCGCTGACGAAGGCTTGCGGAATATAAAAAGCCGCCGCCACAGCCGCTGCCCCCAACAGAATCGCGCGGTAGCCCCAGCGATCGCTCAGCCAGCCCAGAATCAACGAACCGGCTGTCATCGTGATGGACGAGACAGTCAAAACCAGGCCCGCATAGCTGCTTGCGCCGGCCGCCACAGCATTTGGGATGAGCGCCATGACGAAAAGCGGCGCAACCGGCATGATGGAACGCTGGGCAAAGCCATTGAGAAAGCGCAGCGAATAGACTGTCTTGACGCCTTTCAGCCGCAAGATGGCTCGCCAGCTGTCCATCATCTTGAACGGGTTCACATTCAGACGGCTGCCCGGCGCAGGCACATACGTCTCGCGCACGCCCAACATCACCAGCAGCCCAGCCAAGATGAGCATCGCCGAGGTGAAGAAGAACGGGATCTGGAAACCGAAGCGCTCTGCCAGCAAGCCGCCAACAGCCGGACCGATCGCGACACCGCTGAACAAACCGACTTGCAAGGCGCCCAGGGCGAAACCCATGCGCTCGCGCGGACATTCGCCAGCCACCAGCGCCATATTGGCTGCGATGATGCCGCTGGTCAGTCCTTGCAGCGCGCGCAGCAAGATCAAAGCCAGAGCCGTTTCTGCAAAGCCCATCAGCGCCAGGATGATAGACGCGCCAAAGACCGCCCGCATGACCATTTTTTTGCGTCCGTATTGGTCAGCCAGACGTCCCCATATCGGCGTGGCCAGGGTGGCGACCAGGGGCGGCGCCGCGATCACCAGGCCCGCTAGCAACTCGGGGCTGACGAAGTGGGCATCGCGCAGCGTCTGAATGTAGAGCGGCAAAAAGGGGTAAACAAGAGTAATGCCACCAGTGCCAAGCGCCTGTGCCAGCGCCACCACAACCAGGGTGACGAGCCAGCGCTTGGCGGGCTGAGCTTCCTCAGCGTCTTGCATACAAAGCGCAATCCAAGCACATCAGTAAGCTCGCGCAAGGATAGGCGGCGCCGTTCAAATTGCAAGCGCCAATTCATCCAATTCGTCACAACGCGATTACACCTGTAATTTCGGCACATCCTATACTATCGTTTGCGCCGCAAGCGTCCATAAGCTGGAGACAGCACCCAGATGTGGCAACCCAACAAATTGGAGCGGGAGCGGCTGGACAAGGCAGCGCGCCTGGCTGAAGCTGGCATAGCGCTTTACCCTGCCCGCACACAGCGCAGCCATCGCATCGCCCAGGCGGTCAAGGCATTTATCGCTGGCGAAGCGGCTGAACAGGCTGTCGAAGTGACGCTGCTTGGTCGCATTCGCCGACTCAATACCAAAGGCAAGTTGTCATTCGCCCACATTGAAGACGAAAGTGGGCGCGTGCAACTCTTTCTGCGAGTCAACAGCCTGGGCGCAGAAGTGTATGAACGGATTCGCCGCAAGCTGATTGATGTCGATGATTTTGTCGAAGCGCGCGGCGAGATGATGCGCACGCGCACCGGCGAAATCAGCGTCCATGTTCGTTACCTGCGCTTGCTGGCCAAGTCGCTTCGTCCCTTGCCAGTCGTCAAAGAGCAGCGGCTGGATGATGGCTCGCTGATCGAATATGGCGAGTTCAAGGACACAGAAATGCGCTATCGCCAGCGCTATGCCGATCTGGCAGTGAACAAGCCGGTGCGCGATGTTTTTGTGAAGCGGGCGCGCGCAATCACGGCGCTGCGAGACTTCCTGGATGCGGAAGGCATGCTCGAGGTGGAAACGCCGATTTTGCAGCCTCTGTATGGCGGCGCGGCAGCACGCCCCTTTACCACGCATCACAATCAGCTGCATCAGGATTTGTATCTGCGCATCAGCTTTGAGCTGTATCTGAAGCGGCTGCTGGTTGGCGGTTATGACGCGGTTTATGAGATCGGACGCGACTTCCGCAACGAGGGCGTCAGCTACAAGCACAACACCGAATTCACCATGCTGGAGTTTTACAAAGCCTATATCGACTATGCCGGCGTGATGGACATCACCGAGCGCATGTTCGCTTATGCCGCCGAGCGAGTTGCTGGCAGCGCGCAGATCGTCTATCAGGGGAAACCAATTGATTTGACGCCGCCATGGAAGCGACTCAGCATCCGCGAGGCTGTGCTGGAACTGCTCAACTTCGATTATATGGATTATCCGACCAGCGAAATGTTATACGTCTACCTGGAATCTCGGGGGCTGGCGGATGGGCTGGACGCGAAGGACACCTGGGGACGCATGATCGTCGAGCACTTGCTGGGCAGCTTCATAGAACCGCAACTCATCCAGCCGACCATCATCAAGGATTATCCGCGCGATATGTCGCCGTTCGCCAAGCGCCTGCAAAGCGCCGAGACGCCGGGCGATGAAAAAGAGCGGACGTATTTCGACAGTCACACCGAGCGCTTTGAATTCTTCATCGCCGGCATGGAGATGGGCAATGCCTTCACCGAGCTCAACGACCCGCGCGATCAACAGGCGCGCTTTGTCGAGATGAAACGGCTCTACGCCGATGAAGCCGATGAGACCACGCCGCTGGACGAGGATTATCTCAACGCGATGCGCTATGGCATGCCGCCCAACGGAGGTTTTGGCGCAGGCGTCGACCGCCTGGTCATGCTGCTGACCGACCAGGTGAGCATCCGCGATGTGCTGTTGTATCCGCATCTGCGCGCGCCCGCCCCGTCCGAACGCGACCTGCGCGGACAATTCATGCTGGATGCGGCTGTGCGCGAACTGGAATACCAGCTGGATGTGCCGCTGGGGAAGAAGAAACGGGTGCTGGGGCTGCTGCTGCCCAAATACGGGGTCGGCATCGAATTTCGCATGGCGAATGCCTTGAAAGGCGCGCTGCCGCAGCTGCGGAATATAGACCGCGCTTTTGATGGCGCGCTGTATGTGATGACCGAGTCGAGCTTCTACCGCGTGAACGACGAATTGCGCGAGATCGACCTGGCGCAATTCTGGGCTTCGCTGCATGAGAGCGCAAAGGCATGATCGACCTGCTGACGCCGCAGTTTTTCGATCTGCTGATCCTGCTCAGTCTGGCGCTGGGACTGCTGCTGGCGGGCAGGCGCTTCCTGCGAGATCTGCGCAGCCCACCGCCTGACGATGCCCCGCCCTGGACGCAGGAAACAAAACAAGGGAGAGCCGAAGACCATGCTTGATATCGCGCTGATTCGCTCGCGACCGGATTGGGTCAAAGCCCAGATCGCCAAGTTGGGTGACGAATCTGCCCTGGCGCGCATCGACCGCATCGTAGAGTTGGACGCCGACCGCCGCCAGACCCGCACGCAATGCGAAACCGCGCAAGCCGCCCGCAACAAGCTCAACCGCGCCATGGGCAAAATGCGTGGCAACCGCGCTATGTCAGCAGCAAAGAAGGCGGCGCAAGCCAACGCTGCCGCATCCGCGATTGCCAGATCCGATTATGAGAGTGGCACGGCACTGCTGGACGGCTCAAAAACCGCGTTCGAGCGCGTCGGAGATGATGATTCTGATGTTCAGTTAGCCTTCGAAGCGCTCATCAGCCAACTCAAAGCCATGGGCGATAGCATCGACGCCGGCTATGCGCGCGCCAAAGACATCGAAGCCGATTTGCAGGAAGAGATGCTGTGGCTGCCCAACCTGCCCCACGAGACCGTGCCGGTCTTTTCCAGCGAGGACGACAACATCCCTGGCCTGCCGGTTGGCGAGTTTCGCGAATTCGACTTTGAGCCCAAGCCGCATTGGGAGCTGGGACCAGCGCTGGGCATCATCGACTTTGAGCGCGGCGTCAAATTGTCGGGCAGCCGCTATTATGTGCTGACCGGCTGGGGAGCGCGTTTGCAGCGGGCTTTGATCAGCTTCTTCCTGGATACGGCGCGCGCCAATGGCTACGAAGAGCTATACCTGCCCTATATCGTGCAGGGGCAGATGCTCTATGGCAGCGCGCAGTTCCCCAAGTTTCAGGACACGGTCTATCCTGTAGCCGATGGCGACAAGTACTTGCTGCCCACATCCGAGGTGGCTATCACCAACCTGCATCGCGACGAGATTCTGGAAGAAGCGCAGCTGCCATTGCGCTATGCGGCGCACACGCCCTGCTTCCGCAGTGAGAAAGCCAGCGCCGGGCGGGATGTGCGCGGCATCAAGCGCGTGCACCAGTTTGAAAAAGTGGAGATGTACCAGTTCACTGCGCCCGATGAGAGTTATGCTGCCCTGGAAGCGATGACGAAGCAAGCCGAGGGCATCTGCGCCGCGCTGGACATCCCTTACCGCCGCCTGGAGATTGTTTCGGGCGATCTGGGCTTCAGCGCGACCAAGAAATACGACATCGAAATGTGGTCGCCGGGCTGTGGCGAATGGCTGGAAGTCAGCTCGTGCAGCAACACCGAAGACTTTCAGGCGCGCCGGGCCGGGCTGCGCTATTATCCGCGCGGCAGCCGCAAAACGCGCTATTTGCATACCGTGAATGGCAGCGGCCTGGCCGCACCGCGCACGCTGATCGCCATATTGGAGAACAACCAACAGGCAGACGGCCGCGTCGTGATTCCCCAGGTCTTGCGTCCTTATCTTGGCGGCGCGGAGATCATTCGAGCAGACAGCAACTGAAGCAAGCCCGGCTGCGCAAGACAATCGAAACTGCAAATCGTGCTGCATCGCAAGGCATTCACGCCCTCATTGAGGCGCGCCGACCAATCGCAGGCGCAGCAATTCAACAGCCCCCCAAATAATGGGGGCTGGCCGATTCTGCTTGACCAGGATTTTCTGCGCGAACTATAATGACTTCAGGTTGCCGCGGATCTACGACAATCCAGCAGCCGCAAACTTCATCGAAAGGAAAACCATCATGGCGTCCGGTTCCATCATTGAAATCAGGGATCTTTCGAAGACCTACGGCTCTGGTTCCAAGCAGACCGCAGCGCTGCGCAACCTGAATCTCAACGTCAACCGGGGTGAAATCTTCGGCTATCTGGGGCCGAATGGCGCTGGCAAAACCACAACCATTCGCTTGCTCCTAGATTTGATCCGACCGAGCCGGGGCAGCGCCTCCATATTTGGCATGGATGTCCGCGCCGACAGCGTGGAGATCCACCGGCGCATTGGCTTCTTTCCCGCAGAGCTCAGCTTGTGGGAGGGGCGCACGGGCGATCAGATCATCCAATATGTCGCCAGCGTGCGTGGCGATACCCGCGCCATCGCGAAACACGCTTCCGAGCTGGCGGAACAGCTGGATTTGGATACGAGCAAACGCGTGCGTGACCTTTCCTCGGGCAATAAACGCAAACTCGGGCTGGTCATCGCTATGATGCACTCGCCCGAGCTGCTGATTCTCGACGAGCCGACTGGCGGACTCGACCCACTGGTGCAGCAGACATTCCACGAAATGATGGACGACTATCGTGCCAAAGGGAAGACGGTCTTTCTATCGTCCCACGTCTTGAGCGAAGTGCAAGCCATCTGCGACCGCGTTGGCATCTTGCGCGATGGCGAATTAAAGGCGGTGGAATCGGTCGAGAAAATCACCAATGTCGAGTTCAACTGGGTCGATGTCGTTTTCCGCGATGCTGTGCCGGCCGGCTTGCAGCAGCAATTGGAGCGCATGCCATCAATCACCAATGTCAGCGCCAATGGCACGCGGGTGCGGATGCGGATGATTGGCGATTTTGATCCTCTGCTGCGCGCGATCAGCGACGGTTATGTTGAATCGCTGCATATCGAAGAGCCAACGCTCGAAGAGATCTTCCTGGCATACTACAGCGGCGAAAAGGAGACGAGATAATGAGAGGCATCGTCATTGGCAACATATTGCGCACATCATGGAAGCAGATTCTCTATTGGGGCTTGGGCCTCGGCGTGCTCGGTGTCTACATCGACTTCATCGCCTCCAGCCCGGATATCATCGCTGGCTACGCTGATCTACTCGCGTCGATGCCACCCGCCGTCTTGCGGGCTTTTGGCGCCAGCGATGTGGCGCTCTTAACCACATCTGAAGGCTGGATCGTCTCGGTATTCGTATCGGAAGCGGCGATATTCACCTCCGTATTCGCCGTGATGGCCGGCTTGAACATCACAGCCAATGACGAGCAGTCCGGCGTGATGGATGTGATCTTGTCGTTGCCGATTTCGCGCGCGGCATACATTGTTGAACGTTGGATCGGCTATGCGCTGATCGGCCTGGGGATCATCTTGTTGACCGCTGCAATCACAGTCGGCGGTATCATCGGCATGAATATCGAGGCGCCGACCGATATCATATTCGCCAGCATCCTGAATCTGTATCCGAGCCTGCTGCTGGTGATGACCGTGACGTGTCTGCTGGGGGCAGTGATGCGCCGGCGCGCGGTAGCGATCGGATTATCAGCCGCCTTCGTCATCGTCAGTTACCTGTTCAACGCAATCAGCGCGGCCGCCAGTGGCACAGCCGCCGATGTGATGGAGCGTCTGTCCTACTTCAGTTATGTCCATGGCGAATCATTGGTGCTGGGCACGTATGATCCCGCCAACACAATCCTTGTGCTGCTCGCTGTAGCGATCGGCTTCGGCTTGTCCCTCAGAATGTTTGTCAGCCGCGATATTGGCATCTAGGAGGCTCACGATGCTTGGTTCTGTATTCCTCGAGACACTCAAACAGACCTGGAAACAAATGCTTGCATGGGGCGTCGGTTTGGCGGCGCTGGCGCTGCTTGTCGTCATCATGGTGCCCCTATTTGATATGCAGGCGATGCGCGAGTTGCTAGAGAGTTTCCCGCCGATGATCTTGGCGATGGTCGGCGTCGGCAGCGATCTGGAGATTTTCGCCACCAACGAAGGCTTCGTCGCCTTGGGTTTCTTTGGCAAGTCGGCTTTGGTATTCGCCGTCTACCCGGTCGTCATGGGCATGCGCATCAGCGCCAACGAAGAAGACAATGGCGCCAGCGATGTGCTGTTGAGCTTGCCGATCGCGCGCGCGCAGGTTCTCATAGAGAAGTTTCTTGCCTATGCCGTCAGCGTCGTTGGTGTGGTCCTGCTGATCTATCTGGGATTGCATGTCGGCGTACTTGCGGGCGGCGTCGAGTTGGATGTGGCGCGCTTGGCAGAAATCACCTTTTACCTCATCCCGCTGATGGTCTTTGTCATGGCGGCTACCATGCTCATCGCCGTGCTGGTGCGCCGCCGCACGGTCGCGCTGGGCATCGTGACCGCCTATATCATCATCAGTTATATGCTGCAGACGATCGGCGCGGCAGCGGAAGGGACGGTAGCCGAGTCGGTGGGCGCTATTTCCTTCCTGACCTATTACAATGCCGGCGAGATCTTGTCGCAGGGCTTCATCTGGCCGCACATCGCTGGCTTCCTGGGGCTGTCGCTGGTCATGCTGCTGGCATCGCTCTACCGCTACGAGCAGCGCGAAATCGGCGTATGAGATAGTCGCGTTCGCCAACCTACCCTTGCAGAAGACGAGACTCCGCTCAAATTGTGGGCGGGGTCGTATTTTTTGCGTGATATGCAGTAAACTCTAGCCTATCGTTCACCTAGGACGTGAACTCATTGACAGCAATTATAGGAGGATTGACCATGAATATCCGCCGCACAGCATGCCTGCTGCTGGCCATCTTCGTTCTGATGGCAGGAGCCGGCTTCGCCCAGGACGATGTCGTCATCGATTTCTACTTCCCGTCGGCGACCGCGAATGACGCCGAAGGCATCTTCCAACGGTATGCCGACATGTTTCAGGAAGAGAATCCCGGCATCAGCATCAACCCCGTCTTCACCGGCAGTTATACGGACACGCGCAATACGATTTTGACCGAGATGCAAGGTGGCGGCGCAGGACCGGATGTCGCCGTGATGCTGTCGATCGACCTCTACAGTTTTGCCGAAGAGGGTTATATCGTGCCAGCGCAATCCTTCATCGACGCGATGGCAGATGGCGACGCCTACGCAGATGATTTCTTCCCGGCTTTGATGGCCAACGGCATGGACGAAGACGGCAATATCTGGGCAATCCCTTTCCAGCGCAGCACGCCTATCCTCTATTACAATGCCGACCTGCTGGCAGGGGCCGGCTATGACAGCCCGCCCACCAACAATGCCGAGCTGGTCGAGATCGCGCAGGCTTTGACCAGCGATGACCGTCATGGCTTGATGGTGCCGGTCGCTGGCGGCTTCCCGATATGGATGTATCAGAGCTTTGCCATCGCCTATGGGCGCAATATCGTCGGTGATGACCCAACCGAGGTCTACTTCAACAGTCCAGAAGCGGTTGCTGCGGTCGAATTCGTCCGCTCGCTGGGCACAGATCTGGGCGTAGGACCCGCCGGCGGCGCGGCCTGGGGCGATACGCCAGTGGCATTCCTGGCGGGCCAAGCGGCCATGATTTATCACACCACCGGCAACCTGACGCGCATTCTGGGCGGCGCAGACTTTGAAGTCGGCGTGTGGTATCTGCCCAGTGGACCAGCCGGCGAAGATGGCACGGGCTACGGCTCGCCCACCGGCGGCGGCAACCTGTACATCTTTGACGATGGCAGCAAGTCGCAAGCCGAGCTGGACGCAATCTGGAAGTGGGTGACTTTCTTGTCTTCGCCAGAGATCCAAGCCGACTGGGGCGCGACAACCGGTTACATCGCCGCCAATGCCAGCGCCTGGGAGACCGAACCGCTGGCTTCGCTATCGATGGAGTATCCGCACTATCTGGTCGCGCGCGATCAACTGCAGCATGCGGGCAAGGAGTTCTCCAGTTATGCGACCATCACCATCCAGGGCATCATCAACGGGACGCTGGAAAGCATTTTGACTGGCGAATCGGAAGATGCGCAAGCTGCGATGGATGCCGCGCAAGCGCAAATTGATGGCATCCTGGCCGATTATCGCTAGCACCAACCGGGGCGTGTCCTTTGGCGCGCCCCGCTTCCGCTGCCCAGCCACCATGAAGCCGAAGCAGCCACTTCGGGGCGAGGCGGACTCTTCATGAGCGCCAGCGCATGGCGGCACAGGCTCGTTGCGCGCGTATTGCCCTACCTGCTGATCACGCCGACGCTCGTGCTGGTGCTGATGTTCAATGTCCTGCCAGCTTTCAACACAGTCAATGACAGCTTGTACAAGCCCGCGCGTGGCCTGAACGCGGCTGGCAAAGCTCCGCAGTTCATCGGCATGCAGAACTTCGCCGATATTCTGGATGACAGCCACTACATGGGGCAGCGCTTCCTGCGCACCTTCCGCAATACGCTCGTATTCGCGCTGGCGACAGTCGTGGTTGCCGTGCCGCTGGGTTTGCTGCTAGCGCTGCTATTGAACCGGCCGCAGCGACTGCTGGGACTTTGGCGCTTCGCGGTGTTTTACCCGGCGCTGCTGCCACTCATCGGCGCGGCCAGCATCTGGTCCTTCATATTTAGCGACAGCATCGGTTTGGCGAACGCAGTGCTGCGCAGCTTGGGGCATCCGGGTTTGAACTGGCTGGGCGACCGCAATCTGGTGCTGCTTTCGGTCATCATCGTCAATATATGGAAGCAAGCCGGCTATTTCATGATCTTCTTCCTGGCTGGCTTGCAGAATATCGCGCGCGAATTGTACGAGGCAGCCTCGCTGGACGGAGCAGGCGGATTCCAGCAATTCCTGTGGCTGACGTTGCCGCTGCTGCGCCGCACCCTGCTCTTCGTCAGCGTGATTTCCTTCACATTCGCCTTCCAGACCGTGGAACAGCTGCAAGCGCTGGGCGAAGGTGGACCAGCCGACAGCGCCAATCTGCTGCTCTACCTGATCTTCCAGAACATCGCCGAACGCCGCAACTGGGGTTATGTCAACGCCATGACCATTGTGCTCATCGCTGTCGTGCTGAGCTTTACGCTGGGCAACTTCCTACTCTTTGAGCGTGGCGAGAGTGACCGATGACAAGCAAGAGCGGAGTCGCGCAATTTGTCTCAGCCGTCTTGATCGGGGCGATCGGCTTGGTCTTTCTGCTGCCGCTGGTCTTCACCATTCTGGTCAGCATTCGCCCGGAAAACGAGCCGGTGACGCAGGGCAGCATCTTCTTCGGCAGCGAAATCACCTTCTCGCTGTATGAGCACGCTTTGAACATCGCGCCCTGGGGCTTGCACTATCTCAACAGCATCCTCTTTGTGGGCGGGACTCTGCTCGTCCAGTTGTTTACGGTGACCTGCGCTGCCTATGCTTTTGCGCGCCTGCGTTTTTTGGGGCGCAACCTGCTGTTGGTGGTGATATTGTTGCAGTTGATGATCCCGTCTGGCGTGCTGCTGGTACAGAACTTCCGCATGATCAACCTGCTGGGTCTGTTTGATACGCGCTTGGCGCTGATGCTGCCCTATTGGGGCTCGGCATTTGGCATGTTGCTGCTGCGGCAGGCATTCCGCGAGGTGCCGATCGAACTGGAAGAGGCGGCGCGAATCGATGGCGCGAATCTGGTGCAAGTCATAAGACATGTCTATGTCGTCAATGCCATCCCCGCCTATGTTGCCTTTGCGCTGGTCTCGCTCAGTTCGCATTGGAACGAGTTCCTGTGGCCCTTCATTATCACGCGCTCCGAAGAGATTCGTCCGCTCACTGTCGGGCTGAACAAGCTGATCAAGACCACCGATCAGGGCGCGTTTTATGGGCAGCTGATGGCGGGCACACTCATCGTAATCGCGCCGCTGGTGATCTTGTTTCTGCTCTTTCAACGTCAATTTGTCGAGAGTTTCGCCCGCAGCGGCATCCGTTGATTTCTACCTGTAGCGTGTATAAAGGGCATACTATAATCGTCCCTGTCTAGTGTAGGAAACTAGGACAGCTATGGACTACAAGCAAAGTTTGCTGGACAGCATCGCCAGCCGTGAAGCGCAGATCGCGGTTGTTGGCTTGGGATATGTCGGCTTGCCTCTGGCTGTCGAATTCGCCGAGGCGGGCTTTTGCGTGCTGGGGGTGGATGTGGCTTCGGAAAAAGTGGCGCAGGTCAACGCCGGGCGCAGTTATATCGCCGATGTGCCAGATGCGCGGCTGGCGGACCTGGTCTCGGCGGGGCGGTTGCGCGCCACAACCTGCTATGACGAGCTGCGGACGGTCGATGCCATCAGCATTTGTGTGCCGACGCCGCTGCGCAAGACGGGCGACCCCGATATGTCGTATATCATCCAGGCGGCGCAATCCATCGCGCAGATTCGCCGTCCTGGCATGCTCATCGTGCTAGAAAGCACCACCTACCCTGGCACCACCGAAGAGATCATCGTGCCGCGCATCGCCGGCGACGACCTGGCGCTGGGCGAAGATGTTTTTATCGCCTATTCACCTGAGCGCATCGATCCGGGCAACAGTGATTTTACGGTGCGCAATACGCCCAAAGTAGTGGGTGGCATCACCGCAGCCTGCAGCCAGGTCGCCACGGCGCTCTATGAATCGGCTGTTGAGCGCGTTGTGCCGGTGTCTTCGCCGACCGCTGCCGAGATGGTCAAATTGCTGGAAAATACCTTCCGCGCGGTGAATATCGGCTTGGTCAACGAGATGGCACTGATGTGCGACAAGCTGGGCGTCGATGTTTGGGAGGTCATTCAAGCAGCCGCCAGCAAGCCCTTCGGCTATATGCCATTTTATCCTGGTCCAGGTTTGGGCGGTCACTGCATCCCAGTCGACCCGCATTATTTGAGCTGGAAGCTGAAGACTTTGAATTACAACGCGCGCTTCATCGAGCTGGCCAGCGAGATAAATACATCCATGCCCTATTATGTGCTGGGCAAGATCACCGAAGCGCTGAACAACCTGGAGCGGTCGGTGCGCGGCTCGCGGGTCGTGGTTTTGGGCGTAGCATACAAGCGCGATGTCGATGATGTGCGCGAAAGCCCGGCGCTGGATATCCTCAGCCTGCTGCGACAACGCGGCGCTGATGTTTGCTATCACGACCCGCATGTGCCGCACGTGCGCCTGGAAAGTGATGTCGTGCTGCGCTCTGTGCCCTTCTGCACTGAGTTGCTGCGCGACGCGCATTGCGTCGTCATCGTAACCGACCACTCAGCCACAGATTGGAAAGCCGTGCGCCGCCACAGCCAACTGATCGTTGATACGCGGCATGTCTTCCGCAATGGGGATGGCAGCCACATCATCAGCTTGTGAGCCTGCGCATCGCCATTGACGCCAGCCGCGCCACCGCTGTCCAGCCGACTGGCACCGAAACGTATGCCCTGCGTCTGATTCAGGCGCTGATCCTGGCCAACGAAAGCTTGGCGCAGCCATTTTACTTTCGCGTTTACTTCCGGAATAGTCCACCGGCCGAGTTGCTTCCAAGCTCTCCTCATGTCAAGCAAGTGGTGATCCCGCTGCCACGAATGTGGACGCATCTGCGCTTGGCTGCGGCGCTCTGGAGACGGCGTCACGATATCCTGTTTGTGCCGGCGCATACGTTGCCTTTTGTCTTCCCCGGCAAAGCAATCGTAACGGCGCACGATCTGGGCTACAAGCACTTTCCTGGCGCGCACCCGACCCTGCAGAGGCTCTATCTCGATACGACCACCCGCTATAGCCAGGAGCGAGCAGCTATCGTGCTAGCCGATAGTCAGGCCAGCGCCGATGACCTGGCGCGCTTTTATGGAACGCCGCAGCACAAAATCCGCGTGATCTATCCGGGCGTGCAGGCTGCGCCGCTGTCTGCAAAGCCAGACCAGATCCAGGCTGTGCGCATGAAATACCGATTGCCACAGCGCTATTTTCTGTTCTTGGGCACTTTGCAGCCGCGCAAGAATATCGCGCGACTCGTGCAGGCATTTGCGCAATGGCAAGCTGCGACAGATGACAGCGAAACGGCGCTCGTGCTGGCGGGCGGACGCGGCTGGCTCTTTGATGAAGGCTGGCTGGACGGCGCGAGCAACCTGCGGCAAACCGGCTACATTGACGAATCCGACAAAGCCCCTCTGTTGGCTGGCGCGCTGGCATTGGTTTTTCCTAGTCTGCACGAAGGCTTCGGCTTTCCGGTTGTCGAAGCGATGCACTGTGGCACACCGGTCATTGCCAGCAGCACATCCAGCTTGCCCGAGCTGGTCGGCGACTGCGGCATCTTGGTCGATCCGCTGGATACAACCGATATCGCGGATGCCATGCGTCGAATCAGTGAAGACGATAGACTGCGCAGCGATCTGGGCGCGAAAGGACGAGTGCGGGCGCAGCGCTTCAGCTGGGACATTGCTGCGTTGCAGGTGCTGGATGCCTTCGCAGAGCTTGGCGCAGAGCTGCGCTAGAATCGGCGATTATGCTGAACGAACGGATTCTCCTGGTGCAGTTGGCAGATATTGGCGATCTCATTTTGACGACGCCGGCCATCGCTGCCTTGCGAGAAGCGCATCCCAAGGCGGTCATTGACCTGCTGGCATCAGCGCAGGCGCTACCCATTTTGCCTGACGGCTTGGTGAACGAAAGATTGTCTTTCGACCGTGCCGGCAAGAGCGCCAGCCGCGCCATGTTTGCGCCTGACAATCTGCAACTGCTGATGCGGATTGCGTGGAAACGGTACGATACCTTGGTTTTCTTCCATCATTTCACCTTGCGCTTGGGCTTGTGGAAGTTTCGGCTGATTGCCAGAGCCAGCGGGGCGAGGCGCATCATCGGCTTGCAGAATGGCAAGGCGGGCTTCCTCACCGACTCGCTGCCTGACGAAGGCTTCGGCGCGCGGCATCAAGCGCAGTACTGGCTGGATCTGGTCGGTCTCTTGGGCGCACCCAGTCAACCGCGGCCGGCCCAAGTGCGGCGGCAGGCGCATTACAGGCTACGCGAATCGCTCGATTCGCCCATTGTGGTCTTGCATGCTGGCAGCGGCGGTTACAGCCCGGCGCGGCGCTGGGATGTAGACAAGTTTGCCGAGCTGGCGCGGCTGCTCCAAGAAAGATGCAGCGCAAGCATCGTGATAGTTGGAGGAAAAGAGGACCGCGGAAATGAGCTTGCCGAGTCGCTGGAAGCCCCACATGTCAACCTCACAGGCAAGACCACCCTGCCGCAGCTGGCGGATATCATGGCGAATGCCGACCTCTTCGTTGGCGCGGACAGCGGCGTCATGCACATTGCAGCGGCTGTCGGCAGTCCCGTGCTGAGCCTCTTCGGCCCCAGCAATGCCAATGCCTGGCAGCCCTGGACGGTCGTGGGGCTTGCAGCCGTGCTGCGCAGCGGCGTTGCTTGCAGCCCTTGCAGCTATGTCGGGCAGACAATCGGCGCGCGGGAAGGCTGTGCTGCCCGCACCTGCATGAAACTGATCCGCCCAGCGCAGGCATTGGCGACCGCGCTTGAGCTGCTGGCTGGGCGCGAACCGGCTCGGACAACCATGCGGCCGGTCGGGCGCAGCGCCAGCAAAGGACTCAGTTTACTGGGCGTGCCGGTCGATGCTGTTTCTTATGTCGACTTTCTCGTCTTGATCGCAGGCTGGATCGAGGCTGGCGGTGGCGCGCGCCAAGTCTGCACCGTCAATCCCGAGTTCATCATGATCGCACAGGGCGACCCGATATTCCTGGGCATTCTGCAGCGGGCGGCGCTGTGCGTGCCAGATGGCGTGGGCTTGCTCTGGGCTTGTCGGCGCAGGGGATTCGCCTTGCCAGAGCGGGTTACCGGGTCGGACGGCCTGCCACGCATCGCGCAAGCGGCCGCGCAACATGGCTGGCGGATATTTCTGCTGGGCGCAGCGCCGGGTGTTGCCGAGCAAGCCGCGGCAGTCCTCCAGAAAAATTATCCTGGACTGCAGATTGTTGACTGCTATGCCGGCAGCCCTGCCCCAGCTGAAGAAGATAGCATCGTTGCGAGGGTCAATGCCAGCTGCGCCGACATCCTTTTTGTAGCGTATGGCGCGCCACGGCAAGATAAATGGATCGCCCGCAACCTGCCGCGTCTGCGAGTATCGATGGCGATGGGCGTTGGCGGATCACTTGACTTTATCGCCGGCCTTGTGCCGCGCGCGCCTCGCTGGATGCGTGATCGCGGCTTGGAATGGCTGTATCGGCTCTTGCGGCAACCCTGGCGCTTGAGGCGCATGTTGCGACTGCCTCGCTTCGTTTTCGGGGTTTGGCGGGCGACTGATGTACACTCATTGACAGACAATACGAAGCGAGCAAGCAAGGATGCCGACAGGTCTGGTTGAATGCATTCCGCAACTGGCGGAAAAAAAAGTGTTGGTTATCGGCGATGTGATGCTGGATGAATACATCACAGGCACGGCAACGCGTATGAGTCGGGAAGCGCCCGTGCCCGTGCTAGAGCTTGAATCCAGGCGCCATATCGCTGGCGGCGCTGCCAATCCGGCTGCAACTATCGTCGCGCTGGGCAGCCAGGCCATTCAGGTTGGCGTTGTTGGCGCTGACGAGGCGGGCCAACGATTGCGGGGCATCTTGCGGGCCCGCGATATCGACAGCGGCGTGATCACCTGCGCAGGACGACCGACCACAGTCAAGACGCGCATCCTGGCGCAGATGGGTTTGCGCTTCCCGCAGCAGATCACGCGCATTGATACCCTGACGCGCGCGCCCATCGATGCCGAAACCGAGGCGGAAATCAGCGCATTCGTGAATGGGCAGATCAGCTCGGTCGATGCGGCGTTGCTATCGCATTATCACGGTGGTTTGCTGACACCATCGCTTGTCGTCCGGCTGCGAACTTTGTGCGCGGCGAACGATGTGTTGCTCACAGCCGATGTCCAGGGTGACTTCGAGACATTCGCCGGGCTGGATGTCATCAAATGCAACGCCGACGATGCCAGGCGGGCGCTGAACCGCGAAATGACAAGCGATGCTGAATTCAGGCAGGGCGCGCTGGACTTGCACGAGCGGCTGGGCATTCAGCGGGTGACCATCATCACGCGCGGCGGGCAGGGCGCGACATGGGCGGCGGGCGGGCGGGCATGCCATTGTCCAGCGCCGCGTGTCAGCGATGTCTATGATACAGTGGGCGCGGGCGATACAGCCATCGCCACCATCACGTTGGGGCTGGCGGGCGGCTTGTCTGCGCAGGATGCGGTCAGGCTCGCCAATATTGCCAGCGGCATCGTCGTGCGCCACCTGGGGAATTATGCGCCGACGCCCGAGCAGATGCGACAAGGCATCATGGCGGCGCTATGACACCAGCTGAACGAATTCGATTGTATTGCCATCGGGGTCGGCCAGCGATGCCACCTTGGCGCCTTTGTATTCGTCAATCGGGTTGATCTCGCTGCCATGACAAGCCAGGCCCCGTTCCATTGCCCGCTCGATATCGCGCACTTCAAAGCGCAACTGCTGCCGATTCTGTTGGGCGACCACGCCGGCGATTTCGTTGGGGCAGAGCGTCAGCTCCAGCGCGCCGATCTTGCCGCCATAGAATTGCTCGTCGCCGATGTGGACTGTGGCTTTCAGACGCGCGTCAAAAACGGCGTTGTAAAAGCGCACCATCTGGCGCATGTTCGTAGTCGCAATGGTCAGCCCGCTCAAGCGCATCATGTTTAACCCGCCTAATCCTCAAGTATTCTTCGCCACAGTCTGGGATATCGTACGGCAGATCCCGCCGGGCAGAGTCAGCAGCTATGGCCAGATCGCTTCCATGATCCCACCCACAGATTATGCCGATCCAGAAACCATGCGCCGTCTTGCGCCACGCTGGGTGGGCACGGCGATGCGCAAATCTCCGCAAGGCGCTGCGATTCCCTGGCAGCGCGTCATCAACAGCCAAGGGCGCATCAGCTTTCCGCCGGACAGCCCGCAAGCCGCAGAACAGCAGCGACTGCTGGAAAGCGAAGGAATACGCTTTGATCGCAGCGGCAAAGTCGATCTGCAGCGATACGGCTGGCAGGGACCGCCAGAAGCCTATTTGCAAGACCAATTTCTGCTGCCACCGCGTCCTTTGCAGAAACCCCCTCGGTCTCTCATGTAATGATATCGGGGCGAGCCACAGGGTCGCACGCTAACCCCCTCAATCCCCCCGTAGAGTCGGGTGGAGCAAAAGCAATCGCAGCCTAGAATTGCACATAGCTGTTTTCTGCCAGCACGAAGCGATGGGCGTCCGGCATGTGCGTGGCGGCGATTACGTGCGCGTTGTCGGCCAGCAAGCTGCGATCGATGCGCCCAATGATGTTGCGAATCTCGCAATTCTTCATCACGATGCTGGCTTCAATCTCGCTGCCAGCGACCACCACATTGTCGCCCAGCGATGTATAGGGGCCGACATAGCTATCGCTGATGACCGTGTCTGCGCCGATGATGACAGGACCGCGGACGACGCTGTTGATGATGCGGCTGTTGCGACCGATCAAGACGCGGTGAGAAACTTCGCTGTCGCCTTCGATCTGCTCGCTGTTTTCGGGCGTGGGCGTATAGGGCAGCGCTTCCAGCACCAGTTGGTTTGCCATGATGATGGCGTCTGGCTTGCCGGCGTCGATCCACCAGCCGTTCAATTCGTAGGACTCAACTGGGTGGCCGTCGCTGATGAGCACCTGGATGGCATCCGTGATTTCCAGTTCGTTGCGCCCGGATGGCTTGATGCGCTTGATGGCGTCGAAAACGGAGGGGCGGAAGAGATAAACGCCGGCGATAGCCAGGTTGGAGGGTGGCTGCTGCGGTTTTTCGACCACACGTACAATACGCCCGTTTTCGATCTCGGCGATGCCAAAGCGCGTCGGATCGGGCACTTTGCCCAGCACCACGGCGGCTTCGCTGCCCGATTGGGCAAAACCGGTCAAGAGGCTGGTCATTTTGTCCTGGAAGATATTGTCGCCCAGGAAGACGGTAAATGGCTCGTCGCCGACGAATTTTTGGCATAGCGCTGTCGCATGCGCCAGCCCACGCTGCTCGTCCTGGACGATATAGCTAATATCCACACCAAGTTCACTGCCATCGCCCAAGTTGGATACGATCGGTGAATCCAGGCTGTTGACCACGATGCCAATATCAATCAAGCCCGCTTTTTTGAGCGCGTCTATGGCATAACTGATCAGCCAGCGGTTGGCGACCGGCACCAGCGACTTCGGCATAGTCAAAGTGACAGGGCGCAGGCGCGTGCCCTGCCCCGCCGCAAGTATGAGTGCCTTCATCGAGTGTCTCCCTGTTTTCCGCCAGTCGCGACGCTGCCAGCATACTAGCAGAGCTTGCCAAAATGCGACAGGCGCAGGCGGCTCAGCTGCGTTGACGCATGACTTCAAAAGCGATGATGGCGGCTGCGCTAACCGTGCCCAGCGAGCCCGAAAACTCGCGCCCATAGGGGATGCGCAACTGCATATCGGCGCGCTGCAGCATAGAACGGGTCAGTCCGCGGCGCTCGCCACCGATCAGCAGAAAAAGCGGCTGGGTCAGGTCGGCGGAGAAAAGAGCTGTCGAGTGGTCAATGTTGTCAGTCTGCACGATGACCAGACCCTGCGCTCGGAAAAACTCAGCAGCTTCGGCGGAATTCTGCGCGATCGCCATAGGAATGCGTTCGCTGGCGCCAGCGCTGGCACGCCCGACAATTGCGCTGGCGCTGGTCCAGTTGCGCGGTCGGACGACCAGCCCATGAGCGCCGGCCACATACAAGGCGCGGATCACCCCGCCAAAGTTATAAGGGTCTTCGATGCCGTCCAGCATAACAATGAAAGCGGCTGAATCGACCTCCATCAGCGCATCCAGCGAGGAAAATCGGCGCTCGCCCACAACTGCCACCAGGCCGCCATGGCTTGTGCCGATTGCCATGCCATCAATGTCGGCGCGCGGACGGTAGGTCAAGGGGATGCCCGCTGCATCGGCTTGACGCGCAATCTGGCTCAGATGCCAGTCGTAGCGCTTTTTCTCATCTATCAGCAGCTGATGTATCGTCCGCGAGCCGGCATCCAGCGCCGCCTGGACCGACAGCCGACCTTCCAGCAGCGTCTGCGCCGACATCAGTTCTCCAGTTGCTTGGCTTCCCGCCACCAGGCATCCAACTGATCGAGCGACATGTCTGAAAGCGACATTCCCCGAGCCAGCGCCTGGGCTTCGACATAGCTGAAGCGCTTGTAGAACTTGTCATTGATCGAGCGCATGAGACTTTCGGGGTCATCCACACCCAGCCAGCGCAGCCAATTTACCAGCACAAAAATCAGATCGCCGATTTCGAGCGCGCGCGTCTCATCACTTTCGGCAGAGAAAATTTCGTCCCATTCTTCACGGGCTTTTTCAATGACGCCCTGGGCATCTTCCCAATCGAAACCGATTTTTGCAACGCGCGCCGAATAACGATGCGCCACCAGCAGCGCCGGCGCCATCTTGGGGATGCCATCGAGAATGGAGCGGCTGGGCTCATTGCGCGCGGCTTTTTCTCTGCGCTTGATGTCTTCCCAATTGCGCGTGACTTTGTCGCTGTCGCTCGCCACATCGGCATCGGCATAGACATGCGGGTGTCGGCGAATCATCTTCTGATTGAGCTGCCGCAACACATCCGCCATCTGGAATTCGCCTTCGTCTGTGGCGATTTGCGTGTGCAGCACGATTTGCAGCAGCAGATCGCCCATTTCTTCGCATAGCGCGGCGGGATCATCGGCGTCCAAGGTCTCCAGCACTTCGTAGGCTTCTTCGATCAAAAAGGGGCGCAGCGACTGGTGCGTCTGCTCGCGATCCCAGGGACAGCCAGCGGGCGAGCGCAAATGGGCGATGATATTTTGAAAAGAAGGGAAACTGCTGAGCTCGTCCAAAGATGGCAGATAGAGGGCGGTCATGACGCCAATATGCGGGCTGCGGTCGATTTGGTATAAGGGCAGCGTTTCTACCAGCGCCTCGTCTGTGCCAGCGGCGTGCAACAGCTTGACCGGGAATGTGTCAGGGTACTGGTTCATCAATGTCAGCTTGAGGTTGGAAGCGACCCCGCGGCTGTAGACTTGTGCCAGCAAGGCCGGCAGAGCTGGGTTGATAGGCGGATGATAGGCTTCGGCGACTTCCAGGGCATCCAGAACCTGCAAGCCATCCAGGGCATCGATTTCCAGCAGGGCCAGACAGGGCTCGATGAAACTGATGCCGTGAATGATCTCAACTTGCAGATTCTCTTGCGCCGCCAGGGTCAACAGGCGCGCGACGGTCGCTTCGCCAACCAGCGGATCGCCGGGCACCGCATAAACCACCGCTTCGCCACGCCGCGCCGCATCCAGCAGGCGGGCTGTGATCTGGGCATAGACATCATCAAAGCGGCTGTAGGCTTCGTACATGTCGTCAAAGCTGATGCGTTGGCCGGGAGATGGCAACTCGGCGACTGCCGGATGGCAATTGGTGCGCAGGTAGAGCGTGTCGGCTTCTTGCAGGGCACGCCAAGCACGCCGCGTCAGATGCTCGACAGAGCCAGGACCCAAGCCGACAATGGTTACGCTGGCGCTGCTGGAGATGGCGCAGTCCTTTTTTCCCACTGACGGATTTGCCATCTGCGCAACTGGCCTTGCTGCGCTGTCCGGGCTAGCGCTTGGTGTAGGTGGGCGCTTTGCGGGCGCGCTTCAAGCCGGGCTTCTTGCGTTCTTTGACGCGAGCATCACGCGAAAGGAAGCCCTCTCGCTTCAATGTGCCGCGCAGATCGGGGTCGATCTTTTCCAGCGCGCGCGCCACGCCCAACAGAATCGCGTCTCGCTGCCCGGTGATGCCGCCGCCATTGACATGCACGGAGACATCATAGCTGCGCTCTTGCCCGATATGCGTGAGGGGCGCCAGGCAAACCAACATATCGCCAAAGCGCGGCAGGTAATCTTCGCCGGCTTTGCCATTGATGATGAAACGACCTGTGCCGCCCGGGAAGAGCCGCACGCGCGCCGATGCCGATTTGCGTCGCCCGATGCCTTCGTAATATTGTGCTGACATGGTGTTCTCCTTGCTGGCTCGCCTAGAGCTCGAGCGATTGTGGCTGCTGAGCTTGATGCGGATGGTCGGCGCCCGCGTAGATCTTGAGTTTCCGATACATTTGTTTGCCCAGCGGACCCTTGGGCAGCATGCCTTTGATAGCCAGTTGCAGCGCGCGCCTGGGAAAGCGGCGCATCATCTCGCGCAGGGTCATTTGTTTCAAGCCGCCGGGATAGCCAGTGTGGCGATAATAGATCTTCCGGTCAAGGCGCTTGCCAGTGACATGAATTTTGTCGGCGTTGACAATGATCACATAATCGCCAGTATCCAAATGCGAAGTGAAATAGGGCTTGTGCTTGCCGCGCAAGATCGGCGCGACTTTGGATGCTAGGCGACCGAGCGTCATGCCCTGGGCGTCGATCACGAACCAGCCCCGCTCGATATCGGCAGGCCTTGTCGCATACGTCTTCTGTATTGCTTGCCTCATTGTTGTTCCTCCAGCGCTGCGCCGGCTCTGCCTGTCGCGCTCTCGCCCTTTGCTGCTGCTTCCCAATTGCCGGACGGATAACCCACCGCCTCCAGCGTCAAACCGTGCGGCGGCGCCAGGTGCTTGGCTCGCTTCAGATCGCAGCTGCGCAAGATCTCCGCGAATTCGTCCACATTCAGCCTGCCCCTGCCTACCATCACCATCATCCCAACCAAGCGGCGCACCATGTGATACAAGAAAGCTGTGCCGCGGATTCGATACGTGCAGGTTTCGCCATTTTCCTCTTCCGCTTCACTCCAGCGCGACTCAAAGACCCGGCGGATGGTATTGCTGCTGCCAGCTTGCGGCGCTGTGCCAAAGGCGGCAAAGTCGCGCTCGCCCAGACATTCTTCCGCCGCTGCTTGCATCCCCGCCTTGTCCAGTTCCACGCCAGCCAACTGCCATTCGTATCGCGCCGTCAAGGGATTAGGCGCTGCCGGCGTCCTGATGCGATAGACATATTGCCGCCAAAGCGCATCAAATCGTGGATGAAAATCTGGCGCTCGCCAGCAGCTTTGCAAAGCGATATCCGCTGGCAACTGCGAATTGACCGCTCGCTGCAGTTCGGGCTCGCTGTGCCGCCAAGCCACATCAAAGGCGATGACTTGCCCGGCCGCGTGCACGCCTGCATCCGTTCGTCCCGCCGCCACAATCGTGACATCTCGCCCACATATCACTCCCAGCGCCGCCTCTACCGCTGCCTGGATGGTTGGACTTGGCGCGGGCTGTCGCTGGAAGCCTTGGTAGGCTGTGCCGTCATAGGCGAGGAGCGCGCCGTAACGGGTCATCAACTGTCGATAGCTCAATCCTCATCTTCGTAATCAACCAACTCAATCAAAGCCATTTCGGCATTGTCGCCTTTGCGGGGTCCCAGCTTCAAGATGCGCGTATAGCCGCCGGGACGATCGGCATACAAAGGCGCGAGCTCGTCAAAGACCTTCCCGACCAGCACGCGGTCGTTATTAAGCCGGCGAGCCACTTGGCGGCGCGCATGCACAGCGATAAGTTCGTCGCCGCGCGCTTCTGCCCGCGCCAGTCCGCGTTTGGCAATGGTAATCAGCCGCTCGGCATGCCCTTGCACAAACTTGGCCTTGTGAAAGGTCGTGCGGATGCGTCCGCGCTTTAGCAGCTCGGTGGCCAGATTCATGCGCAGCGCTTTGCGATGGCTGCTGCTGCGGTTGAGCTTCTTGCCGTGATGTCGGTGTCGCATATCCTGCGCCTCGCTAGTCGCTTATTCCACCCTGTCGAGGGGCCAGTAATTCTTTTCCGCCAGCTTCTCGGTCAGCTCGTCCAACGATTTTTCGCCGAAATTGCGGATGGCGAGCATGGCGTCTGGTCCACGATGCAGCATATCAAGCACATCGCCCACCGAAGTGATGCCGGTGCGCTTGAGCGAATTAAAAACGCGTACGCTCAAGTCCAGCTCTTCTATCGGCTTGTCATAGAGTGGCGGATAGGTCGGTTCATCTTCGATAGGCGCAGGCAGTTCGATCGCCTGGAACCACTCTTCGTCTACACCAGCGATGACTTTGAGGTGGTGCATCATGATCTGCGCCGATTGCGCCAAAGCTTCTTGCGGACGGATGGTGCCATCTGTCCAAAGCTCGAGCACCAGGCGGTCATAATTGGTGCGCTGTCCGACGCGGGCGCGCTCGACCTCGAAGTTCACGCGCTTCACAGGGCTGAAGATGGCGTCAACGGGCAGCTCGCCGATTGGCAATCGCCCACGATCTTCGGCCGGGCTGAAGCCACGCCCGATGCTCACCTCAAATTCCATTTCGATATGAGCATCGCGGTCATCCACAGTGAACAGATAGAGGCTGGGGTTTTCGATTTGCACTTCGGGCGGCGCAGCGATGTCGCCGGCAGTCACAGTGCCTTCCGCGCCACGATATTCCAGCCGCATGCGCGAGCTTTCCACGCCATGCAATACCAGTCGCAGCTGCTTGACCTGCAAGATGAGCTGCGTCATATCTTCCCGCACGCCGTCTATCTTGGAGAATTCGTGATGTACATCGGAAACGCGCACACTGGTTACCGATGCGCCGGGCAACGAAGACAACAAAACGCGCCGCAGCCCATTGCCCAAGGTCAAGCCATAGCCGCTTTCCAGCGGGCCGATGACAAAACGCCCGTAATCGCGCGTGGGGTATTCGCACTCGACTTGATGTGGCAGCACCATGTTGGCGGTTACAGAGTTCGACTCTGCCACAGCCGGTCCGAAATCTGGCGGAGTTGCAGGAAAAACCATAGGGTCGTTAATCCCTTTCGACTAAACGCGCCGACGTTTGGGCGGCCGCACGCCATTGTGCGGCACGGGGGTCACATCGCTGATAGAGCGCACTTTCAAGCCGCTCTGCTGGATAGAGCGGATCGCTGCTTCGCGGCCCGGTCCAGGTCCTTTGACGAAGATATCAACCTCTTTCATGCCGTGCTGCTGCGAGTTGGTCGCGGCTGTTTCTGCGGCCATGCGCGCGGCATAGGGCGTGTTTTTGCGGCTGCCAGCGAAGCCCGATGTGCCAGCGCTCGCCCAGGTGATGACATTCCCAGACTGGTCGGTCATGGAAACGATGGTGTTATTGAAAGTCGCATAGATATGCGCCTGGCCATACGGTATGTTTTTGTAGACCCGCCGGCCAGTGCTACGACTGGCTCTTCTTGCTCTTGCCATGCAGCTGCTCCAGTTGCCTAATCGTTACTCGTCCGGTTCGTCTTTCAACGTGTGTCAGCCGCCCGCGTGCTAAAAAAGCGCGCAAATGGCAAGCTGCCGCGCAAGGAATCGCGCGCTGTGATGCTATTTTTTGGTTGCTCCGCGCCGACGTCCACGTCCTGCGACTGTTTGCTTCTTGCCGCGCCGCGTACGTCCGTTGGTGCGAGTCCGTTGGCCCCGCACAGGCAGACGCCGCCGATGCCGCAAACCGCGATACGAGTTGATCTCCATCAGGCGCTTGATATTGAGCTGGGTCTGCCGGCGAAGATCGCCTTCGGTTGTCAAGCTGCCGATCAATTCACGTAGACGCTGCACTTCGCTTTCGCTGAGATCGCGCACACGCGTGCTGTGATTGATGCCGGCGCTGTCCAACAGGCGCTGGCTTGTCGATCTGCCGATGCCGTAGATATATGTCAAACCGATGACGACTCGTTTGTCGCGCGGCAGGTCTACACCTTCGATTCTCGCCATGGATGCGTCTCCTGGTCAGCTTCGGGCTGCCTAGCCCTGCCTCTGCTTGTGTTTGGGATTTTCACAGATAATCATGACGCGGCGTTTGCGCTTGATAACCCGACACTTTGGGCAGCGCCGCCTGACGCTGGCTGATACTTTCATTGGCTGTTCCTCAGTATTCGGCCTGGCTCACACTGGCAGGATACACCTCGCCGCCCAGCCCGCTGACAACGAACGAGCAGTGTAGCATAGACCTCCGCACAGGTAAAGGACAACTTTTGCACATTGCAGAATCGTCATTCGCTATGGAAGTCGGGCGGTCGCAGCTCTTCAATGCAACTGCCATCTGGACCTGCGGATGGTTGCGCAAGGAATTGCAAAGCCAGCCAATCGGCGCAGTCACTGCTGCCCAAGGCGCCATGACCAGCGGCTGGGAAGACAAAATGCCAACTGTTGCTCAAGCTTTGCGCGGCCGCCTCTGCCCAGGCTGGCGGCGTTATCGGGTCGTAGGCGCCAGAAAACAGCAAAGCCGGAATATCGCTGACGACCGGCAGCTTCTCGCTCGCATCGGCTGCTGGCACATCCCAAACATGGCAATGGTCAAATGTCTGCATAACAGCTTTGGTCAGCACAGCGTCGATACGAGGCGGCAGTTGCGCGCCCGCGGCGATCACATCGTCAGCGCGCTCAAAGGGGACATCCTCGGCGCAGATGACGCTGTAATACATGCCCTCGCTATAGTCATCATATTTCAAGCGAGAGTCGGGCAGCAGCAAATCCAATTTCGCATCGGTCAGCAGATGCTCTTCGTAGCGATATTCGCCAGCGGCATGGGCGCTGATCATCGCCGGCAGCCCAGGCAGCAGGCTCGTTTTGTACAGCAAGTCGAATACAGTATTGATCCAGGCCTCGCCGTCCATCCAGGTCGCTTCAAAGCTCTGCAAATGGGCGATTTCGGCCGGCTCTTGATTGAGCGTGTCAATAACATGGTTGAAGCTGTCGCGCAAATCGGGATAGGCTTGGCTGCACTGTGGGCTGGCGGCGCAATCGGCAAACAGCTGTTCAAATGCGCGGTTGCCATTGGCTGCCTGCTCGGCAAGCGCCTGGGCTTGGGGCGGAGACACGCCATCCAGGATGATCGCGCGCAGCCGCTGTGGAAAATCTCGCGCCAAAGTCAGCGCCAGCCGCGTGCCATAAGAAACCCCATACACATTGGCGGCCGGCAGGTCCAGCGCAGTGAGCAGGTCTTGCACATCATGCGCATTGGCAGCGCTGTTGTATGCCGCCAGGTCGATGCCAGTCTCCACCAGTCGCGCCCGGCATTCCGCCAGCGGGTCTTCGCTTGTCGCTTCGTCTATTTCCGGGCAGTTTAACGAAGGCAGGGACAAGCCTGTGCCCCGTTGGTCGATCAAGATGAGTTCGTGATCAAATCGCAGCGTCGAGCTGAGCAATTCTTCCAGAGACGCCGATGCCGCGACGCCCGGACCGCCTTCCAAATAAACGATCGGCGCATTGCGCTGATGTAGTATTGGTATTATCGCTATCCGTATCACAAATAGCTGCAACATCGGACTGTCCTCGCCTGCTGTGCGGTCTTCTGGCACATGCAGGAGCCCGCAGCTAACCGCATCGACCTTCTCATAGGCCATCCGGAGCACGATTTCTGGACAGTCGCTCACTTCGTAATGCGGACTGTTGTCCTGAGCGGAAGCCGGCAAAGTTGCCAACAGAGCGAGCATGATAAACAGCGCAAACAGATCGCGAGTCACGATGGGCTGCCCAAGGTCAGGATGCGCGGACCCGCTTCGGTGATGGCGATCGTGTGTTCAAAGTGGGCGGTCAATGAGCCATCTTTGGTTGCGACTGTCCAGCCATCGTCCAGCTCAATCAGTTCGGGCCTGCCAGCGATCAGCATGGGTTCTATGGCATACGTCATGCCGATCTGCAGGTCATGATCTTGCCACTGAAATTTGCTTTTGCGGCTGTGCCACCAGTTGGGCACCTGGGGCGCTTCGTGCATGGCGCGCCCAACGCCGTGCCCTGTATATTCCAGCGCCACGCTGTAGCCCATGCGCCCGGCTGTTTTGGCAGTTGCTCTGGCGACATCGCTGATGCGCTTGCCCAGCGTCGAAGCCGCTATGGCTGCTGCCAGCGCCGCCTCGGTGGCTTGCATGAGCCGCCGCGCCGCCCGCGACACTTGCCCGACCGCGTGTGTATAAGCCGCGTCGCCGATGAATCCGCGATAATTGCAGGCGAGATCGATGCCGATGATATCCCCTTCGCGCAGAATCCGCGACTCGGACGGGATGCCATGCACCAACTCGTGATTGATAGAGGCGGTGATGGTGGCGGGATAGGGCGGTCGCTCGCCTTGCACATAACCGAGGAAGCTGGGCTCTGCGCCATGGTCGCGCAGGATCGACTCGGCGATCGTATCCAGCGTCTTGGTGCTGACACCAGGCGCGACTGCCTGCCGTACCGCTTCGTGCGCTATGGCAACAATGCGGCCCGCCTCGCGCATGATCTCGATCTCTTCAGGCGTCTTGAGCACGGGCGCTGGTTGTTTTTCGGCAGATTGTACGAACATCAGGCTCGGTCCAGCGCGCGCTCAATTTCTGCCCAGACCGCTTCAATGCTTTGGTCGGCGTTGACCTTGCGCACGAGACCCTTGGCGGCAAAATAATCGATCAGCGGCTGTGTCGTCTCCAGAAAGGTATCAATGCGCTTGATGATGGCATCGGCGCTGGCATCATCGGGCCTGCGCTTCAGCGGCGCATCGTTGCCAGCCCGGGTCGCTTCCAGGCGCGGCGGAAATTGTCCACTTTCATCCGCCAGCCAGCTGAAATCGACATCTTCGATTTTGTAATAGCAATTGTAGCTGCTGCCATCTGCTGCCGTAACCCGCCCAAAGGCGCGTTTGAACGCGACATACAGGTCCAGCTCCAGCAGCAGCACCGCATCGACCTTCGCGCCATGCTGCGCCAGGTGCTTTTCCAGGAAAGCGGCTTGCACCTTGTTGCGCGGGTAACCATCCAGGATGACGCCATTGCGGGCATCGGGTTGTGCCAATCGGTCGGCGACAATGGCATTGGTGGTGTCGTCATCAATGAGGATGCCCGCCGCCATGAGGTCTTGCACTTTGCGAGCCAGCGCATCGCTGCGTGTGCGCATCGCCCGGAACAAGTCGCCGGTCGATACTTGCGGGATGCCAAAGCGCGTCTCGATTCGTTTGGCTTGCAAGCCTTTGCCAGCGCCCTGCACGCCCATCAATATCACATTCAAGCTCATAATATCGCTCACCCCCGCTCTCGTCCGCGAGCTGCGGACAAAAATAGAGCCGAGCATTCGCAGCGCCCGGCTCCAGGATCAGATAAACTCGTCCGCGACTAACGCATAAAGCCTTCGTAGTTGCGGATGACCAGCTGTGCTTCCAGCTGGCGCATGGTGTCGATTACAACGCCGACTACGATGATCAGGCCAGAGCCAGAAATCACCAGCCCGGCATTGATGACTGCGCCGCCCGCCGATGCTTCCAGCGGAAAAATGATGCGATTGACCAGATCGACCATGCCAGGGATGATGGCGATGACACCCAGGAAGAACGCGCCAACAAAGGTGATGCGTCGCGTCGTCGACTTGATGAAGTCTTCGGTGCGCTTGCCTGGTCGGATGCCCGGGATAAAGCCGCCATTGCGCTGCAGGGTCTCTGCCAAGTTTTGGTTGCCCACCATGACTTCTGCATAGAAGAAGGTGAAGCCAACCGTCATCAGGAAGAAAGTGCCCCAATACAGCAAACCCTGCTGGTTGCCGAAGGTCGTCTGGATGGTGTTGCCGACCACGCCCGGTGGAAACAGGCTGGCGATAATGGCGGGGAATGTGATGATCGACTGAGCGAAAATCAGCGGGATCATGCCGACCGGATTGACGCGCAGGGGGATGAAACTGTCTTGCTGGGCAAATTGTCGATTGCCGCGCACGCGCCGCCCATATTGAACCGGAATGCGGCGCACGCCTTCTTGAATCACCACCACAGCCAGCACGCTTAGCACCGTGATGACGATGAAGAGCGCCAGGTTGTAGAGCGTTCGGTCGGGCTGCTGCGTCAAAAGCTGGATCAGGTTCTGCGGGGCTTGCGCCACGATGCCAGCGAATATGATGATGGATATACCGTTGCCGATGCCCTGCTCGGTGATCAGTTCGCCCAGCCAGATGGCGAACATCGTGCCCGCCGTCATGGTCGTCAGCACAGATACCGTCAACAAAATATTGCTGCCGATGCCAAAGCCGAAGCCGGGGATAATCTCTGCGCCGGTGCCGGTCGCCAGGTTGAAAATGCTGATCTGACCCAGCGCCTGCAATACCGCCATGGGGATGGCCACATAATAGGTATAACGCTGGATCTTCTCTTGGCCGCCCGGCTCGCGTTGGATTCGCTCCAGCGCCGGCACGATTGGCACCAACAGCTGGAAGATGATAGAAGCGGTGATGTAGGGATAAACGCCGTTGGCAATGACGCTGAAGTTGGCGACCGCTCCGCCCGAAAGCAGGTTCATCACCTGGATCAGGTTGCCGGCGCTGCTGCCGCTCTCAAAGACCTGCCGCAGCACATTCCGATCGACACCCACCACCGGCACATGCGCGGCGAATTGGTAGACGATCAGAATAAAGGTGGTAAACAGCAGCTTGTTACGCACATCTGGCAAGCGCCAAGCGTTACGCAATGCTTGAATCATCAGACCTTGTCCTCATCACTCCTGCGCCGCGGGCAGACTATGCCTGGTCAGCCTCGCCATACAGCCGCTGCAGATCGACCTTGCGCAGCCGTTTGACCGTTGCGCGCGCGCCAGTAACTTTCAATGCATGGGCATGGGCAGCGCCGCCGGCCGCTTCGATCTTGGCTGCCGCGCTCTTGGTGAACTTGTTGGCGTGCACTTCCAGCTTCTTGGCCAGCTCGCCACGGCCCAGCACCTTGATGGGCTTTTCGGCGTCGCGCACCAGTCCAGCCGCTACCAGCGCAGCGCCATTGACCACAGCGCCATCGTCAAAGCGCGCTTCCAGCATGTCGACATTCACTTCTTGGAAGACAATGCCGAAGATATTGGTGAAGCCACGTTTGAATGGCAGGCGTCGCACCATGGGCAGCTGGCCACCTTCAAAGTACGGACCCTTGCCGCCACCACTGCGCGCGCCTTGTCCCTTGTGGCCGCGTCCGGCTGTCTTGCCTTGACCAGCGGAGATGCCACGGCCGACGCGTCTGCGTCTGCGCTTGCTGCCTTTGTCGGGCTTCAAATCATGCAATTTCATGCCTCTACCTCTTCTACCGTCACCAAATGGCTGACCTTGGCGATCATGCCACGGATTTGGGGCGCATCGCCGATGAGCACCGACTGACGAATCCGCCGCAAGCCCAGCGATTTGACGGTCGCTTTCTGGCGACTGTTATAGCCGATCGGGCTTTTGAGCAAGGTGACTTTCAGCAGCTTTCCAGCGCGCTCAGGCATTGTCGGCTCCTTCACGGCGACGCTCCCAAAATGGCGCGACTTCGTGAGGACGTTTGCCACGCATCTCGGCGATCCGCGCGGCGCTGCGCAACTGCTTAAGCGCATCCAGGGTCGCCATCGTCACATTCAACAAGTTGGCGCTGCCCTGGCTCTTGGTCAGGATGTTGCGAACGCCGACCACCTCCAGCACAGCACGAACGCCACCGCCGGCGATGACACCGGTGCCTGGCGCAGCTGGCTTCAAGAGCACACGGGCCCCGCCATGACGACCGGTCACGGTGTAGGGGATGGTCGTGCCCGACAGGGAGACTGTTTCTATGTTGCGACGCGCCCGCTCCGATGCTTTGCGGATGCTGTCGGGCACGGCGCGCGCCTTGCCAATCCCGATGCCGACTCGGCCTTTGCTGTCGCCGACAACGACCACGGTGCGAAAGGCGAAACGCCGTCCGCCCTTGATTACTTTTGCCACGCGGCGGATATCCACCACGCGCTCGTCAAATTCGTCGCGCTCTTCGTCTCGGCCGCGACGCGAATCTCGCCTTCTGCGATCTGCCATATGCCAACTCCCGCCTAAACTTGCAGTCCGGCTTCGCGGGCAGCCTGCGCAATCGCCGCCACCCGTCCGGTGTAGGTAAATCCGCCGCGGTCAAAGACGACCGTGCTGATGCCAGCCGCCTGGGCGCGCTCGGCAACTTTCTGCCCAACCAGCTTTGCAGCTTCCAGCTTGCTGCTTTCACCCAGCTGCGGCGCCAGTTCGCGGTCGATGGTCGAACATGCGACCAGGGTGCGTCCCGCGACATCGTCAATGACCTGCACGAAGATGTTGCGGTTGCTGCGATAGACGCTCATGCGTGGACGCACAGCTGTGCCAGAGATTCGTCTGCGCACGCGCCGATGCCGTCTCTTGCGCGCCAAAACTTTTCTGCGACCAATGATATCTGCCATCGTTCCAATTCCTCGTTTCGCGCTTGGCTAGCGTTTGCCAGCTTTGCCAGCTTTGCGACGCACATATTCGCCCAAATAGCGCACGCCCTTGCCCTTGTACGGCTCGGGCGGTCGCCAGCCACGGATATCCGCCGCGACCTGCCCGACCACCTGCTTGTCGATTCCGTCGACATGAATGATGGCGCCACGCGAATCTTTCGGCACATCGAACGTGATATCGGCCGGTGGCTCTACGATGACCTCGTGCGAATGACCCAGTCGCAACTGCAGGCTGCTTCCTCGCAGAGTCGCCTGATAGCCGACGCCCTGGATCTGCAGGGTCTTGCGATAGCCCTTGGAAACGCCCTCTACCATATTCGCCAGCAGTGCGCGTGTCAAGCCGTGCAGCGCCTTGTGATGCCGCTGGTCGGACGGACGATCGACAACGATGCTGCCATTTTCCTGGCGAATGGCCATTTCGGGGTTGAAGTCGCGGCTCAGTTTTCCTTTCGGTCCGCTGATCGTGACGCTGTTGCGGTCGATGCTGACGCTGACTTTGTCTGGCAGCGCGACCGGCTGCTTGCCTACGCGTGACATTGCGCTTCCCTTTCTGTCACCAGATGTAGCAGAGCACTTCGCCACCGACGCCATCTCGCCGCGCCTGCTGCGCTGTCATCACGCCCTTGGGTGTGGTGACGATGGCGATGCCCGTGCCGCTGAGCACAATGGGCAGCTCGCGCCGCTTGCGATAAACGCGCCGCCCCGGCTTGCTGATGCGTCGCAGTTGCGTGATGACCGGCTGCCGATCGCGCCGACTGCCGATGTATTTGAGTTGAACATGGATCAATGGCACCGGACTCTCGTCACCGATGCTGAAATCGTGGATGTAGCCCTCTTCCTTGAGGATGCGGGCGATCTCCACCTTGATTTTCGATTTGGGCACGATAACTTCGGGCTTGCCACGGACCAAGGCGTTGCGGATGCGCGTCAGCATATCGGCAATTGGATCATTGGTTACATTAGACACAATAATCGCCTCCCTACCAGCTCGCCTTGACAACGCCGGGAATCTCGCCTTCCAGCGCCATTTCGCGGAAGCAGATGCGACACAAGCCAAAGCGCCGGATATAGGCGCGCGGACGCCCACAGACCTTGCAGCGGTTGCGCACACGAACCGGGTACTTGCGCCGCTCTTCCCGATATTGCATACATTTCTTCGCCATATATTCCCCTCTAATTCCCCTGGAAAGGCATGCCGAGCAACGCCAGCAAACGCCGCCCTTCCTCGTCAGTCCTGGCGGTGGTCACGATGGAGATTTCCATCCCGCGCACCTTGTCGATCTTGTCGAAGTCGATCTCTGGGAAGACCAGCTGCTCGCGCAAGCCGACCGTGAAGTTGCCGCGGCCGTCCAGTTTCGAGGGCACACCCCGAAAGTCGCGGATGCGTGGCAGCGCGATATTGACCAGCCGGTCGTACAGCGCCCACATGCGTTCGCGGCGCAGTGTAACCTTGGCGCCGATCGCCCTGCCTTCGCGCAGCTTGTAAGTGGCGATGCTCTTCTTGGCGCGCGTCACCACTGGCTGCTGCCCAGTGATCGCCATTAGGTCTTGCACAGCGCCATCCAGCGAACGCGGCTCGTCGATAGCCTCGCCAACACCGATATTCAACGTGATCTTGCTGATGGTCGGCACCTGCATGCGGTTGGTATAGCCGAACTCTTGCGTCAAGGTCGGCACGACTTCTTCAATATAGCGGGTGTACATGCGGTTTTCCATAATTCACCTCGCCCTGGCTACTCGATGTTGCTGTCGCATTTTTTGCAATAGCGCGTCTTCATGCCATCGTCCGTCATGCGATAACCGATGCGCGCGCGCTGGTCGCAGTTTGCGCAGACCAGCATCACATTCGACAAGTGCAGCGGCGCTTCAAAGTCCATGATCTGGGCGGGGATTTGTTGTCCACCCGGGCCGGGCCGCGCCTTGCGATGCCGCTTCAAGATATTGACGCCATTGACGATGACGCGGTCTTTCCTCACTAGTACACGGACGACCTCGCCACGCAAGCCCTTGTCTCTGCCGGCGATGACCTCGACCGTGTCTCCCTGCTGCACTCGTTGCATTTGTCTGTCCTCTGTTACAAAGTCTCGGGCGCAAGCGAGACGATCTTCATGAATCCCTTGTCGCGCAGCTCGCGCGCCACAGGACCAAAGACTCGCGTCCCGCGCGGATTCTCCAGGTCTTCCGCCAGCACCACGGCTGCATTGTCATCGAAGCGGATGGTCGATCCATCGGCGCGGCGATATTCCTTGTGCGTGCGCACGATGACTGCGCGCACCAGTTCGCCTTTCTTGACAGCGCCGCTGGTGGATGCCGACTTGACCGTCGCAACCACAATATCGCCAACATGGCCGTATTTGACTCGCGAGCCACCTATGACGCGGATGACCAAGATCTCCTGCGCGCCGCTGTTGTCGGCGACCTTCATTCGCGATTCCGTCTGAATCATGTGTATGCTCTCTCCGTTCTCGCGGCGTATCTGCGCCCGGCTCAGCTGCCCAGTTCGGGCGGGGCTTCCAGCACGGTTTCGACCACCCAGCGTTTGCGCTTGCTGATAGGCCGGCTCTGCACGATTCGCACCAGCGCGCCAATACCAGCGCCGGTCTCGTCATGCGCCATCACTTTTTTTGTGGAGGTGACGACCTTGTGATACACCGGGTGCATCTTGCGGTTTTCAATAGCGACGACCACCGTCTTTTGCATCTTGTCGCTGACAACCGTGCCCACCAGGCGCTTGCGATTATTCGGCATTGCTTCCCCCTTGCCCAAGCAGTTCCGCGGCCAGCTCCCGCTCGCGCAGGGCGGTTTTCAGTCGGGCGATATCGCGCCGGGCTTTGCGGAACAACGTGGTATCTTTTAATTCGCCCGATGCCTGCTGGATACGGTAGGTATACATCTCCACCTTCAAGTCTTCGATTCGGTCGAGGATGGCATCGTTGGATAATTCGCGGATTTCGTCGATATACATCAGCTAACCTCCCGGCCAGAGATGGGATCAAAGCGCTTGACGAACTTGGTCTTGATCGGCAGCTTGTGCGCGGCGAGTCGCAGCGCTTCTCGGGCGTCGTCTTCGGGCACGCCACTCATCTCAAACAAGATGCGACCCGGCTTGACCACGCAGACCCATTTTTCGACCGAGCCTTTGCCCTTGCCCATGCGGGTTTCGGCGGCTTTCTGCGTGACAGGCTTGTCGGGGAAGATACGGATCCAGACTTTGCCACGCCGACGGATATAGCGCACCATGGCGCGGCGGCAGGCTTCGATTTGGCGGCTGGTCACCCAACTGGGCTCCAGCGCTTGCAAGCCATAATCGCCAAATTGCACGACAGCGCCACGTCGGGCTTTGCCGCGCATGCGACCGCGCATCTGTTTGTTGTACTTTCTGCGTTTCGGCATCAGCATTGTTGCTGCTCCCCTCGCTTTTCCCAAGCGCTAGTTGCGGCGGCGTCTGCCATCGGGTTGGCTGCTGCGTTGTGCGCCCGTGCTAAATGGGTCTTCGCCCGGCAGGATGTCGCCCTTGTAAATCCAGACTTTGACGCCGATCTGCCCGAAAGTCGTCAGCGCTTCGGAAAAGCCATAATCAATATCGGCGCGCAAGGTGTTGCGGGGCACGCGCCCGTCAAAGAGCCATTCGCGCCGCGCCATGTCCGAGCCGCCCAACCGTCCGCTGACTTCGATGCGGATGCCGCCAGCGCCTTGGCGCATCGCTTGCATGATCGCGCGCTTCATCGCTCGGCTATGTCCAATGCGCCGCACCAATTGGCTGGCCACATTATCCGCCACCAGCTTGGCATCCAGGTCGGGCTTGTCGATCTCGCTGACCTCGACTTTGACGGTCTTGCCGGTCATGTCTTGCAATTGCTGGCGCATTTCTTTGACCGCCTCGCCCTTGCGCCCGATGATCAGCCCGGGACGCACGGTATTGATGGTAATAATGACCAGATTGGGCTGGCGTTCGATCTCAATGCGAGAAACGCCGGCGCGCGTCGTCTTCTTGCGGATGAACTTGCGAATCTGCCGGTCTTCCATCAGCAAGTTGACGAAACGATCGCCCTCTGCATACCAGCGGGCATCCCATTCGCGGATTACCTTAAGACGAAAGCCTTTTGGATGAACCTTACGACCCATTAGTCTTCTTCCTCTCGTTCTGCCACTATCACCCACAGGTGCGCTGTGCGTTTCAAACGCGGCTTGTAGCGACCGCGCGCTCCAGCCTTGAAGCGCTTCAATGTCGGACCATCGCCGGCGTAAATCTGCGAAACATACAGCTCTTCGCGGTTTAGGTCGAAGTTGTTAACTGCGTTGGCCATCGCCGAGTGTAGCGTTTTGCTGACGAAATCCGAACCCTTTTGGGGCATGAACTTCAGCACAACCAGCGCTTCTTCGGCATCCATCCCGCGCACTTTGTCGCAGACCAGCCGCAGCTTTTGTGGCGATATCGGCAGATAGCGGGTAATCGCTCGTACTTCCATCTCAATCGTCCCTATCGTCTGCTATCGATGATATGCCCGCGGAAGGTGCGCGTGGGCGCGAATTCGCCCAGCTTGTGCCCCACCATGTTCTCGGTGATATAGATGGGCACATGACGCCGCCCGTCGTGCACAGCAATGGTATGCCCCACCATCTGCGGGAAGATGGTGCTGGCGCGGCTCCAGGTGCGGATGACTACCTTTTTGTTTTGCCGGTTGAGTCGTTCGACCTTTTCCAGCAATTTGGGCTGGATGAAATAGCCCTTTTTGAGTGAGCGTGACATTGCGCTGCCTCCTGATTAGCGGCGCTTGCCGCGGCGGCGAATAATGAAACGGCTGGTGCGTTTGTTGCGGCGCGTGCGCACACCCAGCGCTTTTTTGCCCCAGGGCGTCTTGGGCGCTGCCATGCCGATGCCGGTTTTGCCCTCGCCGCCGCCATGGGGATGACTGGCGGGGTCCATCGCCGTACCGCGAACGGTCGGACGCCAGCCCAGCCAGCGTTTGCGGCCAGCCTTGCCCAGCTTGACATTGCCATGTTCGGCATTGCCCACCTGCCCGATGGTGGCGCGGCAGCTGCCCAGGATCATGCGCATCTCGCCACTGGGCAGGCGCAAGGTCACATACTTGCCTTCGGCCGCCAAGATTTGCGCCGAGGTGCCGGCGCTACGAGCGATCTGCGCGCCTTTGCCTGGACGCATTTCGATATTGTGCACGACTGTGCCCAGCGGGATGTCCTTGAGCGCGCGGCTGTTGCCAGGGCGCAGGGCGCTCATCTCGCCATTGCCGACTGTATCGCCGACCGACAGTCCCATCGGCGCGATGATATAGCTCTTCACGCCATCTTCGTATTGCAGCAGGGCGATGCGAGCCGATCGGTTGGGGTCGTATTCAATGGCGATGACCTCGGCGCGGCAGTCTTCTTTGTCGCGTTTGAAGTCGACCAGCCGATAGCGCCGCTTGTGTCCGCCGCCACGATGCCGGACTGTGATGCGTCCGGTATTGTTGCGACCGCCCGTCTTGCGCAGCGCGCGCGTCAACGAAGGCTCGGGCTTGCTCTTGGTGATCTCCTCGAAGGAGAAGCCGGTCATGTCGCGGCGACCGGGCGATGTGGGTTTGTATACCTTGATGGGCATCGCTCATGCTCCCCTAGACATTAAATAGCTCAATCGTCACGCCCTCTTCCAGCGTGACGACTGCTTTTTTCCATTGACGCGAGCGGATGTAGGAATTAGGTCCGCGACGTCCGCGCTTGGCCGGCATCACCATGGTATTGACTTTGATGACTTGGCCCTCCAGATCAAAGATTTCTTCGACAGCTTCCTTGACTTGGATCTTGTTGGCTTTGCCGTCCACCTCAAAGACATACTTGTTCTGCGATTCCGCAATCAAGGTCGACTTTTCAGTGATGACCGGGCGGCGGATGATGTCGTAAATATGCAGCTCGGCCATATTATTTTCCCTTGCCCCACAGACTGGTAATGACATCCAGCGATGCCAGCGGCATGATGACCTTGTCGTACTTCAGCAAGTCGCGAACATTCAAGTAATTGACGACGATGCTGTGCGCGTTCGCCAGGTTACTGACACTCTTGCGCACGGCTTTCTGCTCTGCCGTCACTACAATCAACGCCGACTGCTCGCCGACCAGCGATTCGATCAGGTGGCGCATCGCCTTCGTCTTTGGCGCGTCCATCGCCAGCTCGTCCAACAGCACCAACTGCTCATCGCGAACCAAGGCGCTCAACGTAGAGCGGATGGCGCCCTGGCGCATTTTGCGCGGCATCTTCTTCGTATAATCGCGCGGTTTGGGGCCGTGTGCCAAGCCGCCACCGACAAAGATGGGCGCGCTTTGAGCGCCATGACGCGCCCGGCCTGTGCCCTTTTGCCGATACCACTTGCCGCCAGTCGCGCGGATCTGTCCGCGGGAGCGCGTATTGTGCGTGCCTTGGCGGGCATTGGCCATCTGACGTACGAATGCCTGGTGCATCAAGCCCACATTGATCTTGGCTTCAAAGACATCGGGCGGCAGCTCGACCTGCGAGACTTCTTGCCCGTCGCTGTTCAAAACTGGAAACTGCATTGCCGTAACTCCTGTATGCTGCGCTGCTGGCTCAGGCGCGCTTATTGGCGGGCTTGATTATGACGATGCTGCCCTTGGCGCCGGGCACAGACCCTTTGACTGCCAACAGGTTTTTCTCGGCATCGACGACCACCAGCGGCAGATTCTGCACCGTGACGCGGTCATTGCCCATGCGTCCGGCCATCTTTTTGCCTTTGAGTGTGCGGCCGGGGGTCGCGCACATGCCGATAGAACCGGGCGAGCGCATGCGGTCAGATTGACCGTGCGTCTTGGGGCCCCGCGCGAAGCCGTGCCGCTTGATCGTGCCGGCATGCCCGCGCCCTTTGCTCGTGCCGATGACATCAACCATATCGCCGCGCTCAAAGACGGCAACCGTGATCTCTTGCCCTTCTTCGACTTCAATACCGGCGCCGTCCGCCAGGCGAAATTCGCGCAGGTGGCGCAGCGCCGGCAAGTCCGACTTCTGCAGGTGTCCCAGCTGTCCCTTGGTCAGATTCTTGGGCTTGGTTTCACTAAAGCCCAACTGCACCGAAACATAGCCATCGCGCGCCTGATTGCGCACTTGAGTCACATAACAGGGACCAGCCTGGATCACCGTCACAGGAATGACCGTGCCTTGCTCGTCAAAGACCTGGGTCATGCCCACTTTTTTGCCAATCATGCCTTTCATGAGCGTAGCCTCCGCTCGGGCGCTGGTGTTTGAGTTGATCACTATGCTGCCCGAATCCTGTCCTGGCGACGGCGCTGAGCCGCCCCTAAATCTTGATTTCAATATCGACGCCAGCTGGCAGGTTCAGCCGCATCAGCGTGTCGATGGTCTTGCTGTCCGGGTCGAGCACATCGATTAGGCGCTTGTGCGTGCGCACCTCAAAGTGCTCTTGCGAATCTTTGTCAATGAATGGCGAGCGCCGCACGGTGAACCGCTCTATGCGTGTGGGCAGCGGCACGGGCCCCACAACTCGCGAGCCTGTGCGTTCTGCTGTGTCCACGATGCGCACCGCCGACTGGTCGAGCACGCGATGGTCATAGGCTTTCAATCGAATACGGATTTTGTTTTTTGCCATGCCCCAACCTTTGGCTGTGTGTGGCGCGGGCGGCAACCTCGCAAGGAAGCCCCACCCACGCCCCAGACAGACCTATTCAAGTATCTCGGTGATGCGCCCGGCGCCGACGGTCAAACCGCCCTCGCGGATGGCGAAAGACGAACCGCGCTCCAGCGCAACCGGCGTGATCAACTCCACATCCAGGTTGACATTGTCGCCCGGCATGACCATCTCGACGCCGTCGGGCAGGGTGATGGTGCCAGTGACATCCATGGTGCGGATGTAAAATTGCGGACGGTAGCCGGTGAAGAAGGCTTTGTGACGCCCGCCTTCATCTCGGCGCAGAACATAGACCTCGCACTTGAACTTCTTGTGCGGGGTGATGCTGCCGACCTTGGCGATAACCATGCCGCGTTGCACATCGGTGCGCGCCACGCCACGCAGCAAGATGCCAGCGTTGTCGCCAGCCTGCGCCTGGTCCAGCTCTTTGTTGAACATTTCGATGCCGGTGACGACAGTCTGGCGGATCTCGTCGCGCAAACCGACGATATCTACTTCCGTGCCCTTCAACAGCGTGCCGCGGGCGACGCTGCCCGTGACGACCGTGCCGCGCCCTTTGATGGAGAAGACATCTTCAATCGCCATCATGAAAGGCTTGTCGACATCGCGCACCGGCGTGGGGATCCACGCATCGACCGCCTCCATGAGCTCGACGATCGAGGCGTACTCGGGCGCGTCGGCGTCCGTGCTGTCGCATTCTTCCGCAGCCAACGCCGAGCCTTTGATGATGGGCGTATCGGGGTCGAAGTCGTAGCCTTCCAGCAGCTCTGCCAATTCCATTTCGACCAGCTCAATGAGTTCTTCGTCATCCATCTGGTCGGTCTTGTTGAGGTAGACGACCATGGCCGGCACCTCAACTTGCTTCGCCAGCAGGACATGCTCGCGGGTCTGCGGCATGGGACCGTCTGGCGCGCTGACGACGAGGATGGCGCCATCCATCTGCGCCGCGCCGGTGATCATGTTTTTGATGTAATCGCGGTGGCCCGGGCAGTCGACATGCGCGTAGTGTCGATTGTCGGTTTCGTACTCGACATGACGGATATTGATCGTGATGCCGCGGGCGCGTTCTTCCGGCGCATTGTCGATGTCGCCGTATTCACGCATTTGCGCTTGCCCCTTCAACGCCAGGACCTTGGTGATCGCGGCGGTCAGGGTCGTCTTGCCATGATCGACATGGCCGATCGTGCCGATATTTACATGTGGTTTGCTGCGTTCGAACTTACCCTTTGCCATCGGTCTCTACCTCTTGTGCACTCCTCGACTCGAATAGTGAGATTACGAACGAAATTGGCGGCTGAGCGTGCCCAACCCCCTACCCTAGCGCGCCCCGGATTTCACCAACTCGGCAATACCGCTTGGCGCGATCGTGTAGGAATCGAACTCCATGCTAAAGTTGCCACGACCCTGGGTGTTATTGCGCAGGTCGTTGGCATAACCGAACATCTCGCCCAGCGGCACTTGCGACTTGATGACCGAGATGCCTTCGCTGTGCGGCTCCATGCCGGTGATAACGCCGCGCCGCGCCGAGATATCGCCAACCACCGCGCCGGTGTAGCCATCGGGGACGACCACCTCCACACGCATCGACGGCTCCAGGATGACTGGCGCGCCCTTCTGGATGCCTTCTTTCAGGCACATCGAGCCAGCGATGGTAAAGGCGATTTCGCTGGAATCCACTTCGTGAAAGGCGCCATCGACCAACGAAGCCTTGATGCCAACAACGGGATAACCCGCGATGACACCCCCCTGCATCGCCTGGCTAACGCCTTTTCGGACCGCCGGGACAAATTCCTTGGGAATGCTGCCGCCGCGGATGGCATCTACAAAATAGAGCTCGCCCTTGGCTTCGTCTTTTTCTTCGTCTGGCAGCGGCTCGAAGCGAATCGTACAGCGCGCATATTGCCCGGCGCCACCGGTCTGGCGGCGGAAAGTGGTATCGACTTCAGCCATGCGCGTGATGGTCTCGCGGTAGGCGACTCTTGGTCTTCCCACGCGCGCTTCCACGCCATATTCCCGCATCAGGCGGTCTACCAGCACCTCCAGGTGCAGCTCGCCCATGCCTTTGATTTTTGTCTGCCCCAACTGGTCATCGACCTCGATTTGGAAAGTGGGGTCTTCTTCCGCCAGTTTGCGCAAGCCGATGCCCATTTTGTCTTGATCGGCTTTGGTATTGGGCTCGATGGCCACCTCGACCACCGGCGCGGGGAAAGTGATATTTTCCAGCAGGATGGGGCTGGTGGGTGCGCAGAGCGTATCGCCAGTGAACGTCTCTTTCATGCCGATGACGGCAGCGATATCACCCGCGTGCACTTCTTTGACATCTTCGCGGCGGTCGGCAAACATACGCACGATTCGTCCAATTCGCTCGCGGCGGCCGTTGGCCGGATTGATAACCATCGTCCCGGCTTTTAGCACGCCCGAATAGACGCGAGTGAATGCCAGCCGTCCGTACTGATCGGACACGATTTTGAAGACCAGCGCCGCCAGCGGATCGTTGTCGTTGGCGCGGCGCAGCAGCTCCGAGCCATCTTTGGGATGCTCGCCCGTGATCGGCGGGATATCCAGCGGCGAAGGCAACAGCGCCACCACCATATTCAGCAGCGCCTGCACGCCCTTGTTCTTCAGCGCAGCGCCACACATAACCGGGTGCAGCGCGCCGGAGATCGTGCCAGCACGCAGCGCGCCCAGGATTTCCTCATCGCTGATTTCTTCTTCTTCGAGGAACTTCATCGTCAGGTATTCGTCGTTTTCGACGATCTTTTCGATCATCTCTTCGCGGCGCGTCTCCGCCATTTCTCGATGGCTCTCGGGGATGGTGTGATAGCGGATATCGGTGCCTTCGTCGTTGCCGTAGGTGATCAACTCCATATTGAGCAGATCGATGATGCCTTCGAAGTTCTCGCCGCTGCCATAAGGCGCCTGGATGACGACTGGGTTGGCATTGAGTCGGTCGATCATCATAGTGACGCAGCGGTCAAAGTCCGCGCCGATGCGGTCCATCTTATTGACGAAGCACAAACGCGGCACATTGTAGTCCGATGCCTGCCGCCAGACTGTTTCCGACTGCGGCTCGACGCCAGCCACGCTGTCAAAGACGGTGATTCCGCCATCCAGCACGCGCAGGCTGCGCTGCACCTCGGCTGTGAAATCGACATGACCGGGCGTATCGATGATGTTGATCTGATGATCATCCCAGCCAGCCGTCACCGCCGCCGATGTGATGGTGATGCCGCGTTCGCGCTCCTGCTCCATATAGTCGGTGGTAGCAGAGCCTTCGTGCGTCTCGCCGATCTTGTGCACCATGCCCGTGTAATAGAGCACACGCTCGGTCACAGTGGTCTTGCCGGCGTCAATATGCGCGATGATGCCGATATTGCGCACTTTGTCGAGTTCAAAACTTGGGTTAAGCGTTGTCATCTCTCGTCCAGTTCCCGCGAGCAGCTGCTGCAGGTTCGTTCTAGGGTCTAGCGAAAATGGGCGAAGGCGCGATTCGCCTCTGCCATGCGATGGGTTTCGTCTTTGCGGCGGACCGCATTGCCCTGATTGTTATAGGCATCCAACAACTCGTTTGTGAGCTTTTCGGCCATGCTTCTGCCGCTGCGTGTGCGGGCAAACATGATCAGCCAGCGCATCGCCAACGTGATTCCGCGCTCGTGCGAAACATCGATAGGCACTTGATAAGTCGAGCCGCCGACGCGCTTAGGCTTGACTTCTACAGCCGGCGCGACATTGCGAATGGCTATCTCGAATACTTCCACTGGGTCTTTCTTGGCGCGCTCTTCCATGCGGTCGAATGCGTCATACATGATGCGAGTTGCCGTGCTCTTTTTGCCGCCGTGCATCATACGATTGATGAACATGGCCACATGCAGATTGCCATATTTGGCATCGGGCGGCGGAATGCGTTTGGGCGGACGGTTTCTTCTGGGCATTTCTAGCTTCTCCCGCTTACCTGGGACGTTTCGTCCCATATTTGCTGCGTCGCTGACCGCGCCCTTCGACGCCGTTGGTATCCAGGCTGCCGCGCACGATGTGATAACGAACGCCGGGCAGATCTTTGACACGACCACCACGCACCAGCACCACGCTGTGCTCTTGCAGGTTGTGCCCTTCGCCGCCGATATAGGCAGAAACTTCAATGCCGTTGGTCAGACGCACGCGAGCAACCTTGCGCAGAGCCGAATTGGGTTTCTTGGGCGTCATCGTCTTGACCTGCGTGCAGACACCGCGCTTTTGTGGCGCGCCTTTCTGCTGACGCGCCCGGCGGTTCTTCAAGGCGTTAAAGGTATATTGCAGGGCCGGCGCCTTGTTCTTCTTGCTCTTGGACTTGCGACCTTTGCGCACCAACTGATTGATGGTCGGCATACGCTACTCCGTAATTTCTATCGTCTGCTTTTTCAGCGCTTAGACAAACAAACAGGCGCACTTGGACGCCTATCTATCTGTTTCATTGGCGAGATGCCCCGCCTTTGCCGGGCTCTTTCGCCACAATTGCTCAATTCAACCAGCCTTGCCTCATGCGTGGAGGATGCTGGCCGTGAGTGTGAAGGCGGATGCTAGCAGGGGCGATATAGCCTGTCAAGGCACGAATTCGCCCCGTTCTTGAATTGCCTGCGTCAAGACGATCAGACGCCGCGGAAGAGCTCGCGCACAATGATATTGCGCTGTATTTCGCTGGTGCCTTCGTATATTTGGAAGATCTTTACATCGCGCAGCAACTTCTCGACCGGGTATTCTTTCATATAGCCATAACCCCCAAAGACCTGCACAGCATCGACCGCCGCCTGAGTCGCCATGTCCGCGGCGAAAGCTTTGGCATAGGCGGGCATGCGCGGATTGCGGATGCCATTATCGACTTGCCAAGCCGATTGCCAGGTCAGCAAACGCGAGGCTTCGTAATGTATCGCCATGTCAGCGATTTTGTGTCCGACCGCCTGATGTTGATAAATAGGCACGCCAAAGGCTTCGCGCTCGGCAGCATATTTGACGCTCTCTTCCAATGCGCGGCGCTGCAAACCGGTGGCTGCCGCCGCCACGCCCGGGCGACTATGATCAAAGACCTGCATGGCAATGTAGAAGCCCTGACCGACGCCGCCGACAATATTCTCTTCAGGCACTTCGACATCCTCGAAGACCAGTTCCGCTGTATCCGATGCCCGCTGACCCAGCTTGTCGAACTTCTTGCCGACGCTGAGACCGGGCGTTTCACGGTCGATGATGAAACAGGTCATGCCACGATGCCCCGCGCCAGGATCGGTCTTGGCGAATATGGTGTAGAAATTGGCATGACTGGCATTGGTGATGAAGGTCTTGCTGCCGTTGATGATATAGGCTGCGCCACGCTTATCGGCGCGCGTTTCTATGCCGACAACATTGGAGCCTGCGTTGGCTTCTGTAACGCCATAGGCCGCGAATTCTCCTTGATCATTGATGCGCTCGCCCATCCAATAGGCTTTTTGCGCATCGCTGCCCGCCAGCAAAATCGGCAGCAATGCCAATGAATTCAAGCCCAGGCTGGAGCTGATACCGGTGCAGCCATAAGCCAGTTCTTCTGTCACAAGGACTTCTTCAAATGCGCTGGCGCCGACCCCGCCATAGTCTTCGGGGATGAGCATATTGACGATGCCCAGCTCGCGGGCTTTATGAAAGATATCGGCGGGGAAGGTGGCATGTTCGTCGTATTCCGCCGCTACCGGGATGATATTGTCGGCCGTGAACTCGCGCGCCATGCGCACTAGCATTTCCTGCTCTTCATTCAGGTTGAATTGCGGTCCTGCCATGCCGTCCATCTGTCCCGCCTTCCTCGCCAATTGCCAACAGCCAATCTAGCACGGATTCGCGTCAGCCGCCAGATGCGCCCAAGAGGGAATGTCTATATTCCTGGATACAACTTTTTCGTCATGCTTGACACAAGGTCAATTCACCACAGAGACACAGAGAGCACAGAGAATCTCTTGTGTCCCAAATCCACGCTAATCGCCCCGGGAGTGGCGAATTCCGTGTACCTGGTGTTTCTCCATCCCCGACCGACTCGTTTGTTCGCAACGACATCTGTTGGAATTGCATCAATATTGCGCTGCCTGCTGTACATAGGACAAAAATGGGGTATACTATGCTTATGCAGTTGACAGAGGCCGGGTTGGGACGGCGGATGTCGGTGGCCACAGCAAGGGAGCGAACCAGATTCGACGTTGGTGGCTGAAAGCGCACTGCAAGCCGTGGCGCCACAACACGCAAAACTGGCAACGCACATAGGTGCAAAACCCAACTTCCAACCCCTCCCAATGGTTGCTTAGGCAACCGGGATAAGGGTGTAGGGACCAAAAGTTCCCTACCGCTCCTGCGAGATCGTCTCCTGGCACGATCTGCAACGAGTGTCATAAAAAGCCCGGGCGCCCACCGCTTATGCCGATAACGCGGTGCCAAGTCCAATCGGCTAGCGCACAGCAAACCGCGCCCACTGGGGATGCCGCGCGCGAAGACTAACAGCGGGCTAAGCTTGTAGATGTGCGCCTTTCGAAACCAGCGGACCCGGGGGGCAGGTCCCCGGCGCTTCCACTCCTATAGAGCCGTCTCGCGCTGTTGTGGGGCGGCTTTTGTTTTCTGGGCTATACTTCGCTATATGAAGTCGCCACACAGGCTTTTTGGAGGCATTTGCTTGCTGTTGATGCTGCTCTTGACGAGTTGCACCGCCTCTGCCATGGAATTGACCGCCACAGCCGAACAGAGCATGGATGAAACAGAAGTCGCGCAGTTGCGCGCCACCGGCACTGTTGTGCGCGCCCGTATGCAAACCACGCTGGACTATGCGAATTCTCGCCTGACCGAAGCAGCCGAGGCGCAAGATTTTTTGCGCTATAGCCTGATCAGCCTGGGCACGGAAAGCGCCTGGCTGGGCACCGCGATTCGGCAGCTGAGCGAAGTCGGCGAACAAGCCACAGCCACAGCCCAGCCAGCAGACATCGGCACAGATCGCGATCCTGCCGCGACGCTGCCGCCTGCTGTCATCGTAACGCCGCCAGCCGCACAAAGATCCGGGCCGCGCTTGGAAAATGTGGTTATGGCATCGGGCGTAGACAGCCGCGATTGCGCGATCGATACGAACCCGCTTTTTACTCCTGCCAGCAGCCGAATCTATGTGGTGGCGCAGGCCTATGATGTATCGGCTGGCGCAACGATCTCGTCTGTCTGGCGCCGGCAGGGAAGCGAAGTCGCCAATTTCAGTTTTCAGCCGCGCAACAATATCAATGGCAACTGCATCTGGTTCTTCATCGACCAGAGCGATGCGCAATTCACTGTCGGCGTGTGGAGCGTGGAAATCGCTGTCGATGACATCCGCAGCGCTCCACCGCTGACATTCCAGATCGTGTCAGAGTGAGCCGTCCACCGTCTGTATCCGCGGCGCTTTTTGTGCTATGGTAAGGTAGGAATCGGTGGCGATGCTTGGCGCTGTTCTTCTGCCAGACGATCGCTGCCTGCGGCATGGTAAGGGACAGGCAAGATGGCAATCGTTACCCGCTGGGACAACAAGCAAAAGTCAGCAATTATCCTCGAATTCGAGTCGGAATGGACGCGGGCCGATCTGGAAGCGGCTGTGCAAAGGACCGACCGGCTCATTGGCAGCGTCGATCGGGTTGTGCATCTCATCATCGACCTGGAAGGCACATCCATCCCCAGTGATATTGTGTCCCTGGCGCGGGATCTGCTTTCGTCAGGCGAAGCCCGACCCAACGAAGGCGCTCGCGTGGTAGTCGGCGCGAACGGCGCGATGCGAACAGCGTATCAGATGCTGCAAAAGACCCTGCTCAGCGCAGTTGAGGGGCGAGAGGTGCTCTTTGCAGCCAGCTTGGCCGATGCGCGCGCAATATTGCGTGGCCTAGCGATGGACAGCTAGACGAAGCTACCCGGCCGCCTGGACATTGCGCCGATGCCTACCTGACCATATTGGCAGGCGCGCCAAGGGCCCGCCTCGCATACACTGAAGTCAATCCAAAATGCAAGGATGGCAATTATGATGCGTGGCGGCGGCTGGTTTCGCTATATGCACAGCACAAGCGATGCCAAGCCCAATGTAACGCGGCGGCTGCTGCTGCGTGTGCTGGCTTATGCCGGTCCCTACCGCAGGCAAATCGCTAGCATGTTGGCAACGATCCTGCTGACGACCGGGCTGGGCTTGCTCAATCCGCTCATCTTCCGCGAGATCATCGATGGCGCATTGGCGGAGAAAGACCTGGAGCGCCTGCACATCCTGGCGCTGGGCTTGGTGGCCATCCCGGTGGCCAGCGGCGGCGTGCGCATCGTCCAGCGCAAACTGAATGTGTCTATCGGCGAGGGCGTCATCTATGACCTGCGGGTGGCGCTCTATCATCACTTGCAGCAGATGTCGCTGCGCTTCTTTACGAATACCAAAACGGGCGAGCTAATGAGCCGGCTGAACAACGATGTGGTCGGCGCGCAGAATGCCATCAGCAATACCATCGTCTCTATCATCACCAATGTCATCACGGTGGTGGCGACGCTGGCGGTGATGCTGAGCATGGAATGGCGGCTGACGATTTTGGGTGTGCTGGTGCTGCCCTGCTTTGTTTTCATCGCGCGGCGGCTGGGCAGGCGGCTCAAAGAAATCGCCCGCGAGCAGATGAACCACAACGCTCAGATGAACGCCATGATGAACGAAACCTTGAATATCAGTGGCGCGCTGCTGGTCAAGCTTTTCGGGCGCATCGACCAAGAAGTGGCGCATTTTGAAGAGCGCGCCGCCGATGTGCGCGATGCCGGCATCTTGCGCGCTGTGCTGGGCAGCCAGTTCTTCGTGCTGATCGGCTTGGTCAGCGTGGTGGGCACAGCGCTGGTCTACTGGGTTGGCGGCATCCTGGTCATTCAAGACGCCTTCACAATCGGCACCATCGTGGCTTTTGGCGCCTACTTGACGCAGCTGTATACGCCGCTGCAATCGCTGACCAACGCGCCGGTCGACTTTGCGCAGAGCATCGTCAGCTTCGAGCGCGTCTTCGAGATTATCGACCTGCCGCTGGATATCGCCGAACGTGCCGATGCCACCCATCTTGAGAAGGTTCGCGGCGCGCTGCTCTTTGACGAAGTGACCTTCCGCTACACGGTGAATGACGAGCAGTTGCTATCGGATGTCGAGCGGGTCGGGCGTATGGACAATGTCGCTGCCACGCGCACGGGACGATTCAAACGCGGCGAAAATGGCTTTGCGACGGGAGGCATGGTGCACCAGGCGCGCGAGCTGGCGCTGGATAGCTTGCGCTTTCGTATCGAGCCCGGGCAGCTGGTGGCGCTGGTGGGACCAAGCGGCGCCGGCAAAACCACGCTCACCTACCTCATTCCGCGCCTCTACGATCCGGCAGCCGGGCGCATCACGCTGGATGGCTATGACCTGCGCGAACTCTCGCTGGCCACGCTGGCGGACAATATCGGCATGGTTACACAAGAGACCTACCTCTTTCATGACACCATCCGCACCAACCTGCTCTATGCCAAGCCCGCTGCCACGAATGCCGAGATTGAAGCGGCGGCCAAGGTCGCGCACATCCACGATTTCATCATGGGCTTGAGCGAAGGCTATGACTCGATCGTGGGCGAACGCGGCTATCGGCTCAGTGGCGGCGAAAAACAACGTATCGCCATCGCCCGCGTCGTGTTGAAAGATCCGCGCATCCTGGTGCTGGACGAAGCCACCAGCCACCTCGACAGCCAATCCGAAGCGCTGATTCAAGATGCGCTGAGTCGGGTCATGCAGGGGCGCACCAGCATCGTCATCGCGCATAGACTGAGCACGATCCTGGCTGCCGACAAGATTTTGGTGCTCGACCGCGGCGCGATCGTCGAACAAGGCAGTCATGACCAGCTGCTGCAGATAGACGGCTTGTACGCGCGGCTCTATGAAACGCAATTTAGCCAGCAACGTCACCTGGTATGAAAGCGACCATCACCCAGATCGATGCAGGACAGCTGGAAGGTGACTGGGCGCGGCTGAAGGCGCATGTTGCGGCAGAAAGAAGCCGCTTTGTGCTGTTGCCCGAGATGTGCTTCGCGGCCTGGTTTTGCACTGCGCCGCAATTTGACAGCCGCGTTTGGAATCGGGCGGTCGCAGCGCATGATAGCTGGCTGGAACGGCTTCACGAGCTAGACGCGGAAATCGTGGTCGGCACTGCTCCGCGCAACTTGGCTGGCAGACGAAGCAACTGCGCCTATTGCTGGACGCCCGACCATGGCTTGACCTGGATTCACAGCAAGACCTATCTGCCACGAGACGAAGGCTATTGGGAAGCCGACTGGTATCAGCGCGCTCCGATTGACTTCCAACCGACGCGCATTGGCGAGCTGAGTATTGGCGTGATGATCTGCACGGAGATCTGGTTCATGCAGCATGCGCGAGACTATGGCAAACAAGGTGTGCAGCTGCTGCTGAATCCGCGCAGCACGCCCTGGCAAAGCAATGACAAGTGGCTGGCGGGCGGGCGAACGGCGGCGGTGGTGTCGGGCGCATTTTGCTTGTCATCCAATCATGCCGGGCAGGCGGACAATGTCAAGCTGGGCGGCGCTGGCTGGATCTGCGAGCCCGATGGCGCTGTGCTGGCGACAAGCTCGTCTGAGCAGCCCTTTGTCACGCTAGAGCTGGATTTGTGCCTGGCAGACGCGGCGAAGTCCACTTATCCGCGCTATGTGGACGACAGCTAGCCCGCCCTCCAATGAGCCAGGCAAGTCGCTAGAAATCCGACTACAATGACCGTTGCAAGGGTGACACTTGTGTTGCCTATGTCTGACAGTGCGAACGAAATGCGGGCGACCCAATGGCGCGCCCCCTACAGCACAAACTGGCTTCTACATGTACGCCCTCTATGGTTAAATCATGCTTGGTCAATGCGGACGGTCGCAGCGAATGATGACTGGCAAATATCTCATCGTCGGGCTGGGCAATCCTGGCGGGAAGTATGCGAAAACGCGGCACAATGTCGGCTTTTGGGTTGTCAATGAGCTGGCGCGGCGGCATGGATTCGGCGCGGAACGCAGCGAGAAACGCGCCCAAGCCCGAGATGGGAGCATACAGCGCGCGCGCGTCAAACTAGCCAAACCACAGACCTTCATGAACCGCAGCGGCGAGTCGGTGCGCGCTTTGGTCGACTACTATGACATTCCGCTTGAGCGCCTGCTGGTGATTCATGACGACCTGGATACGCCCTTCGGCAGCATCCGACTGCGCAAATCGGGCGGGCACGGCGGGCAGAATGGCTTGCGCAGCATCATCCAGCATCTGGGCAGCCAGGATTATGCCCGTCTGCGATTTGGCATCGGGCGGCCACCGGGCAGGATGTCGCCAGTGGACTTTGTCTTGCAGCCATTCAAGGGCGACGCGGCGATCCAGGCGCAAGAAATGGTCGGGCGCGCCGCCGATGCCGTCGAATGCTGGCTGGTCGATGGCATCGAAGTCGCCATGTCGCGCTTCAATGGCGATGGTCTTCCCGCAAATCAAGCGCTGTCAGCCGAAGAACTGAAAGCACAGCTGTCGGTGGCGCTGCGGGCGCAGGAATTATCCCCGCGCGACCCCAAACCGCTGAGCAAAGTGATCGCCCTGCAAAAGAAACTGGGCTGCATGGACGAAGCGGTGCGCAGCCACCTGCAACTGGCCACTCTGTATGAGGCGCTGGACAAAGGCGCGCTGGCGAATGCGGAGCGTATCAAAGCGGTTACCATGCAGCCGAGCCTGGTCGATGTTCAGCGGCAGATCGCCGACTGGTTCTTGTCAAAGGACAACAAGAAGAAAGCCGTAGCGCGTTATCTGATTCTGGCACAGCACTTGCAGCAAACAGAACAGCCGGCTGCCGCGCTGGAGGCTCTTGAACGGGCATTCACGCTCAACCCACAGCATCCCAAAGCGCAAAAAATGCGCGCCGCGCTGCCAAAGACGACAGACAAGGAGAGCAAAACATGACTATCATCGCGCCCGAAGCCTTGGGCCTTTCTACACAGCGCCTGAGCCGTATCAATAGCCGCCTACAATCGTATGTCGACAAGGAACAGGCAGCCGGATTCGTAACCCTGGTGGCGCGGGATGGCGAAGTAGCGCACTTTGAAGCCTGTGGCTGGCGCGATGCCGAAAATGCGCTGCCCATGCAACGCGACACCATCTTCCGCATCTACAGCATGACCAAGCCGATCACCTCGATCGCGCTGATGATGCTCTATGAAGAAGGCGCATTCCAGCTATTCGAGCCAGTCAGCCGCTATATCCCGGCTTTCGGGAACAGCAAAGTCTTGACTGGCTTTGGCTATATGGGCGCGCAATATGCGGCGCAAAGCCCACCCATGACCATCCATCACCTGCTGACGCACACGGCTGGCTTGAGCTATGGCTTCTTTTTTGATAGTCCAATTGAGCAGATGTATCGCGACTCGATCTTGCGCAGCGCGACAGCCTCGCTGGAAGAGAAGATCGTGGGCTTGGCCGAGCTGCCGCTGTGCTTCCAACCTGGCAGCGGCTGGAATTACAGCTATGCCACCGATGCCTGTGGCTATCTGGTGCAGGTGCTGGCGGATATGCCTTTCGAGGACTTCTTGCAAGAGCGAATTTTTCAACCTCTGGGCATGGTGGATACGGCTTTTCAGGTGCCGGCGGACAAGCTCGATCGCTTCGCCAAGTTGTATCAGCACGATGTTCAGAGCGGCGCATTTCACAAGTTTGAAGATATGCCACATATCCCGGCGCAAGACTTCACGCAGCCAGCCAACGCGCCATCGGGTGGTGGCGGCCTGGTATCGACAACCAGCGATTATTGGCAGTTCGCCAAGATGCTGCATCATGAGGGCGAGCTAAACGAAACGCGCATCATCGGTCGCAAGACCTTGGAGTATATGACTCGCAATCACATTGCGCCGGAATTGCTGCCGCTGGAGATCGGCACAGAAAAGATCCCTGGGCAGGGATTCGGCTTGGGCTTTAGCGTCGTCATGGATGCGGCGCAGACTGGCGTGCTCAATTCTGATGGCAACTATGGCTGGAGCGGCGCAGCAGCCACCAACTTCTGGGTCGATCCGCAAGAACAACTGGTTGGCATCATCATGACGCAGCTGATGGGCAATGCGCTGCCATTCCAGGAAGACTTTCGCGCGCTGGTTTATCAAGCGCTCGAGGAATAGCCGTCTTTGCAGATCTCAGTGCGCGTATGACCGCGTCTAGCCCGGCGCAGGCAGGGCTGCTATACTGACGCGTCCGCAATCAATCGCAGACAAATCGTCCATGACGCTTCAACTTGCAGGTTTGCTTGAACTTGTGCGCGGCAGCGCCGGCTATCAACAACTGGTCGCTGGCCTGGGCAATGGCAGCGCTGGCGAAGAGATCAATGTGCTGCGTGCGGCGCGACCGTGTCTGCTGGCGGCGCTGGCAGGCGATTGGCCTGGTCCGATCATCTATCTCACCAGCACAGCGCGCCGCGCCTACAATGTCAGCGAACAGTTGCCCATTTGGCTGGCGGAAGCGAGTCGCTTGCATCGCTTTGCCGAGCCATCCGCGCAATTCTATGACCACGCAGCTTGGGACGCGGGCGTCATCCGCAACCGCATCGCCGCTCTGGCCGCCTTGGCGCGCTCCAGCTCCAAAACGCAGCCCATCATCGTTTCATCGGCGCGTGCTTTGATGCAAGCCAGCATCCCGCCCGATCACTTCCGCGACAACACCTCGATTTTACGCGTCGGACAGCGACACCGCATGGACGCGCTGATCTCGCGCTGGCTGGGCATGGGCTACGAACCAGCGACCATCGTCTTGGAGCCGGGCACATTCAGTCGGCGCGGCGGCATTCTGGATATCTTCCCGCTGGCGAGTGAGCAGCCCGTGCGCGTAGATTTCTTTGATGACGAGATTGACAGCTTGCGCCACTTTGACCCCGGCGACCAGCGCAGCAAAGCCAAGCTGCTTTCGGCGCGGATTGTGCCGGCTCGAGAGGCATTGCCCGGGCAGGCGCCAGCAGTCGGGGCGCAGCTGCAAACCTGGGCAAAGACATTGACGGACGACGCTGCCGACTTTTCCAGCCTCAGCGCCGATATCGACGCGCTCGCGCAGGGCAGCGCCTTCGCCTGTTTGGAGCATTACCTGCCCTATTTCTACGAATCTTCAGCTTGCTTGCTAGATCACGCGCCAGATAATTGCCTGGTGCTCATCGAAGAGGCTGATCAACTGCAGCAGGCATGCGCAGACCTGGCAGAAGACGCCGAACTGAACCGCGACGATGCCCTGTCATCTCTGCAGATCGCGCCAGGGCATCCTGCGCCCTACTTGCGCTGGGACGATGTGCGCGCCAGGCTGCAAAATCTGCCACACTTTGCCTTGGGCAGCTTTGTGGGCGGCGAGTCGCCCGCGTTGTTTTCGCCGAGCGAACGTTTCGGCGGGCAACTGCGACTGATGCTGACACAGCTGCGCAGCTATAGCCAGCGTGGAGAACGCATCGTCATTCTCACCGAGCAGGTCGAGCGGCTTGGAAATCTGTGGGTCGAGCAAGACGCGACTACATTCGTCGCCAGCGTCGCGCAGATCGACAGTCCGCCAGCGCCGGGTAGTTTGCGCTTCGTTCGAGGCGCTGCAGCCGAGGGTTGGATGCTGCCGGCAGCCGATGGCGGTCTGCGCTTCATCACCGATGCAGAGATCTTTGGCTGGGCGCGTCCCGAACCACGCAGAAATCTCGATGTCAAACGAAGGCGTAGTCCCGATACTCGCTATACCGACTGGCAAAGCGGCACGTATGTTGTGCATGTCGACTTTGGCATTGGACGATTCGCCGGCTTGCAACATCGCAGCATCCGCGATACACGGCGCGAATACTTGATGGTCGAGTATCAGAATGCCGACACGATTTATGTGCCCATACACCAGGCCGACCGACTCTCGCGTTATGTCGGCGCAGATGGCAAAGCGCCCAAGCTCAGCCAGTTGGGCAAAGCCGATCTGTGGCTGAAAGCGCGCGAAAAAGCCCGCCGCAATGCCGAAGAAGAAGCCAAGGAATTGCTGGAGATCTACAGCCGGCGCGCGGCAGCCCAGGGACATGCATTCAGCCCCGACAGCGCCTGGCAGCACGAAATGGAAGCCGCATTCCCATTCGTGGAGACCGAAGATCAGCTGCGCGTCATCCAGCAGGTCAAAGGTGATATGGGCGCGCGCGAACCGATGGACCGGCTCGTCTGCGGCGATGTTGGCTTTGGCAAAACGGAAGTCGCTCTGCGCGCTGCCTTCAAAGCGGTGCAGGATGGCGTCCAGGTGGCAGTTTTGGTGCCAACCACGGTGCTGGCGCAGCAGCATTACGACAATTTCAAAGCCCGTCTGGCCGCCTTCCCCGTCTGCATCGAGATGATGTCGCGCTTCCGCACCAAAGCACAACAGAGGGACATCGCCGCGCGCCTGGCCAACAGCGAGGTCGATATCATCATCGGCACACATCGTCTGCTTTCGGAGGACATTTGCTTCAAGAACCTGGGTTTGATGATCATTGACGAAGAGCAGCGCTTCGGCGTCAAACACAAAGAACATTTCAAGAAACTGCGCGCGCGCATCGACATCTTGACGCTCACCGCCACGCCCATCCCGCGTACGCTCTACCTCAGCCTCAGCGGCATCCGCGATATCAGCATGATCCAGACGCCGCCCGAAGAACGTCTGCCCGTCATCACCCAGGTGGGCGCATGGGACGACAAATTGAGCCGCATGGCTATTCGCCGCGAGCTGGACCGGGGCGGGCAAATCTTCGTAGTGCACAACCGCATCCGCTCCATACACGGCATCCGCGACAAGCTCGAGCGTCTGGCGCCCGAAGCGTCTGTTGCGGTGGCGCATGGTCAGATGCCGGCGCGCACCCTGGAATCTGTCATGTCGGCGTTCACACATGGCGAATACGACATCCTGCTTTCCACAGCCATCATCGAAAATGGCATTGATATGCCGCGCGTCAACACCTTGATTGTCGACCGCGCCGATACCTTCGGTGTTTCGCAGCTTTATCAACTGCGTGGGCGCGTGGGGCGGTCGGCACAGCAAGCCTATGCCTACTTCTTCCACAGCCCCGGCTCACTGACCGAAGAAGCGCGCGCGCGACTGGAGACCTTGGCAGAAAATACGCAGCTGGGCGCTGGCTTCCAAATCGCTGTGCGCGATCTGGAAATGCGTGGCAGCGGCGACATATTGAGCATGCGGCAGACGGGACATGTCGCCAGCGTCGGCATGCACCTCTACACAGAAATGCTCCAGCAAGCGGTTAACGAGCAGCGCGGCGAGAAGACCGGCAGTGACCCGGGGCCCGCCTCTGCCCGCGAGCGCATCATCATCGACTTGCCCTTGCCAGCTTACCTGCCGACAGACTGGATACCAGAGATGGCGCTGCGCTTGCAGTTGTATCGACGCATCGGCAATATCGCCCAAGTGGATGAGGTCGATGCCATGCGCGACGAGCTGATCGACCGTTTTGGCGCGCTGCCAGCCGCTGTCGAGGGGCTGCTTTATCAGATTCGCGTCAAAGCGCTGGCGCAAGAGTTGCGCGCCACCCATGTGCAACTGCGGCGGGGACAGATTCATATCAAGCTGCCCTATCTGGCGACGCTGAAACGCGGCTTGCTGGAGATTATCCTGGGCGAAGAGATCGAAGTTACGCGAACCGAATTGCGTTTGCCCGCCGACGATGACTGGCAAGAGCGCCTGCTGCAATTGCTTGCCGTGCTGAAAGAGCGCGTTCGGCTGGTTGGCGGCGTCTAGGCATCGCGCGCCAGGTCGGCATAATCGGCGTCAGTGATCTCGCGCAGCTTTTCTGTAGGGATCGGAAAGATGGCATGGGCGGCGCCACCAGCCGCGTACATGGTGTCAAAGCGCGTCAGGCTGGCATCCATGAGGATTGGCACGTTGCTGCGATGCGCGATAGGTGGGACGCCACCGGGCAGGTAACCCAGCAGCTCCAGGCATTGCCGCGCGTTCATCATGCGCACCTTTTTGCGCCCGACGCCGAATCGCTGCCCCAGTTTGCGATCGTCTATGTGCTGGTCGCCGCTCGCCAAAACCAGCAGCGGCTGCGCCTTGTTGATCATGAAGCCCAGGCTTTTTACGATCTGCCCCAACTGGCAGCCGACATTGTCCGCCGCTTGCTGCGATGTCGCTGTGGACGACTCGAACTCGATGATGGTGATCCCCAAGCCCAGATTGTCCAGCGTCTCTTGCACATCCGCCACGCCCATCGCTTGCATGTTCGCACCCCTCTGCGCTATGATTCGGCCCCTAGATTGTAGGCTGTTGTCGCCATTGCGCAACGGCGCGTTGTAGGAGTGCAAACATGCAAATGGATGTGCAGGGCTTTCAAGAACGCGGTTGCGCTATCGTGTCGGGCTTGTTCAGCGATGACGAGGTTGCGCGTTATCGTCAGCATTTTATGGATATGCGGCACAATGGCAGCTATCCGGGTGACTTTTCTGGCATCGACCCGACCAGCGACGACCCGCTGGAACGGTACCCGCGCCTCATTCACATGCACCGCTGGGACGAGCTCAGCCTGCGCTGGATGCTGGATGCGCGGCTGGCGGGGGTCTTCGAGCAGTTGCTGGGCAAGTTGCCGCTGGCTGTGCAGACGATGCTCTATTTCAAGCCGGCTGGCGCGCGTGGGCAAGCGCTGCATCAAGACCAGTATTATCTGCGCGTGCAACCGGGCACTTGCATCGCCGCCTGGATGGCGCTGGACGATTGCGACGAAGAGAATGGCTGCTTGCAAATCGTGCCGGGCAGCCACAATATGCCGCTGCTTTGCCCCATAGAAGCCGATGTCAGCCAGAGCTTCACCGATGTGACTGTGCCGCTTTCCGCCGATATGCGCACCGAGCCAGTGTTGATGCGCGCGGGCGATGTCTTCTTCTTCAATGGGCAGCTGATTCACGGCAGCTTCCCCAATCGTTCACAAAGCCGATTCCGCCGCGCTTTGATTGCCCACTACATTGATGGCGATGCCGTGCAGGTCGCCAAGTATTATCATCCGGTCTTGCGCTTTGAGGGCGGAATAGCCGATCTGACCGTCAGCGAAGAGGGTGGGAAATGTGGTGTATGGGTCGACCAGAACGGTCGCGAAGCGCTTAAGATGACGGGCGCTCTGAATCCGCTGCCTTAGTCGGCATAGAGCCGGCCGCCGGCGCGCTCAAAGGTGCTGGTTGGCTCGGCGATTTCTGCGTCAGGATGACTGCGCGGCAGCATATTCAGCATGATGCGCCGTCCGCCCGACTCGATGTAATACACATGCAGCGATTGTTCGGCTTTCAGTTTTCGCTTGCTGCCCAGCCGGCGCTCGAATCGCACTGGCTCTCCAGCCTTGCTCATCAGCACGGTCCGTCGCCAAAATCGCCAACGTGCGGGGACCTGCTCGGCAAAAAGCACGCGATAGCTCAGCTTGACTCGCGCGAATTTCCAGGCGCGCATGGCTATCGTGATCGCGAAAGCTGCCACCAGCGCCAGCACGATCAACCGCCCTGCCGGGCCATATCGCCCGGCCAAGAAAATCAACGGTACTGACAGCAGCAGCAGGGCCGACAGCGGCTCGGTGATCAGCGCGATCCACTGCCGGGACGACAAACGCCCATCGCGGTTGCGCTGGAAGTCTTTGATCACATCTGCGGACAAATCATTGAAGCTCGTCATGCGCTTACCCCGCTTCGTGGGCGATGCTGATATCGAGTCGATTGCGCGGACGCAACTGCAATACGATGACACTGCCGATAATCAGCGCCGCGCCAACCCATTGTAGCGCAAGGATGAGCTCGCCGAGCACGAACATCGACACCAGCATCGACAAGGGCGGTTCGACCGTGCTGATCAGCGAAGCCTGCGCCGCGCCGATTCGCTGGATAGCCAGATTGATGCCAAAGACGGGCAGCACCGTGCCCAGCGTGGCGATGCCCAGCAGCATCAGCAGGGTGAGCGCGTTGGGGGGCATCTGCAAGCCGCGCAAGGGGATCAACAGCGCCAGGACAAACAACGTGCCCAGCATCATCCATGCGCTCGCGCCCGAGACATCGACCACGCCCGCCAGCGCCCGCTTGGACAGCAGGTAATAGATCGCCACGATCGCCGCATTCGCCAAGACCAGCGCCAGGCCGAATTTGTCGACGCCGCCCGCCGCCTGAAAATCGGGCACGGTCAAGACCACGCCAGTCAATGCCAGTCCCAGCGCCAGCCAGGCGCGCGCGCCGATTGGCTCGCCCAGCAGGCGCGACAGCAAGACCACCATGGCCGGATAGGAGTAAAAGAGCACGATATACGTGCTGCCCGGCAGCCGCTCTAGCCCGAAGAAAGCCAGCAGCACGGCAAGCGACAGCAGCATGCCGATCAGCAGGACCTGACGGACGGGCGCATCGCTTTTGGGCTTGCGCGGGGCATTGCGGCGCGAGACCAGCACCAAGCCCCACATCAGGGGTACGGCAAACAAAAAACGCCAGATGGCGATGTCCATGGGCTCGAATGTCGATTGCGCGAAGGTGATCTTGACCAAGGTGGGCATGATCGAGAAGCCGCCGGCCGCCAGCAGCACCCAGACGATGCCGGCGCGTTCTTTAGATGACATGGCGGATAGAGTCGATCAATGCGCCAATCAAGCGATGCTGACCATGCTGACAAGGTTGCTGGCCAGCGGGTAAAAGATGCCGAAGATCAACGTACCCGCAAGCGCGATATTGATCGCCCAGCGCACATAGACAGTTTCCAGCGCCGGCGCCAGCTCGCCACTGCTGTCGCGCAGGTACATATTGACGACCACGCGCATGTAATAGAAGGCGCTGACCACGCTGGTCAATACGCCGATGACTGCCAATCCGACCAAACCGGCCTGCACCGCCGAAGCAAAGACCATGAACTTGCCTACGAAGCCGGCTGTCAAGGGAATGCCCGTCAAGCTCAGCATGAATATGGTCATCGCCATCGCCAGCAGGGGGCGTGAGCGCGCCAAGCCCGTGATGTCGTCTATGTTGCCGCCGCCGCCATCGACACGTTCGATGGTCATGACGACCGCGAATGCGCCCAAGTTGGTGAACATATAAGCCAGGATGTAAACCAACGCGCCTTGTGTAGCAGAGTCGGCCGAGCCTGCTGTGCCAGCCGCCGCCAATGCCACCATGATGTAACCGGCATGGGCGATTGAGGAATAAGCCAGCATGCGCTTGAGGTTGCGCTGCGAGATGGCCACAAAGTTGCCCAGCACCAGTGTCAGCACAGCGATAATGGAAATAGTCGTTTGCCAGGCAGCTGCCTCGCCATCCGCCAGCACCAGCGCCGAAAGCGCCGTCACCAGCACGCGCAGCAGCGCAGCAAAACCGCCGATCTTGGCTGTCACGCTCATCAAGGCGGTTACCGGTGTGGGCGCGCCTTCATAGACATCGGGCGTCCACATATGGAAGGGCACGACCGCCACCTTGAATCCCAAGCCGACAATCAGCAGCGCCGCGCCGACTATCAGGTAGAATGTCGCCGAGGAGGCCGCGCCGACGACCGCGGAGGCAACCTCAAGAATCTGCGGAATGTTGGTCGTGCCGGTTGCGCCATAGACCAGCGCCGCGCCAAACACCAGGAATGCGCTGGAAAATGCGCCCAGGATGAAGTACTTCATGCCGCTTTCTTCCGACTTCAAGGCCTGCTCGCTGCCATCATTTTTGATGGAGCGGAAGGCCGCCAGGATGTAGAGCGGGATGCTCAGCAATTCCAGCGCCACGAAGACGACAATCAAGTCATTGGCGGCCACCATGAACATAGCCCCGGCCGATGACAGCAAGGTCAGAATGTAATATTCGCCACGGTGGATGCCGGCGCGCTTGAGATAATCCCAGCTCATCAGCAATGCCAGCAGCGTGGCAACCAGGATGACGATATTCAGGAAGCCCGTGAAGGCATCGGCGATGAACATGCCATAGAGCGCGGTCTGCTGCTCGGCGGCTGGCGCATAGACAAAGAGGTTGGCGACAAAGCTGAGGCCCAAGCCCAGGCAAGCCATCAGCGGCGTCCAGTGCTCGCGCTCGTCGCCAGCGAAGAGATCGACCAGCACCAGCAGCAAGGTCCAAGCCACCAGCAATGTGCCAGGCAGCGTCGAAACCAGGTTGGACTGGGCAAGGAACTCCGCGATAGTGGGCGGTTCAAACATACAATCTCCTAGCGAACGAAGAGCGCCGCGATGCGATCAACCGAGATATCCAGCATGTTGAAGAAGACGATCGGCTGGATGCCCATCCAGAAGATCATGACGAGAATCGGGATATAAGCCGCGATTTCGTTCCAGCGCAGTTTATAGCCGTCTTCGTCTTTCAACGGCTTCTTCAATTCGCCCATGAACACATGCTGGAACATCTTCAGCAGGTAGACCGCCGCCAGAATGACGCCCAAGGTGCCAAAGAGCGTGAAGGCAAAGCCAAGAAAATCGCTGCCCAGCGAACCCAGCAAGATGGTGAACTCGCCGATAAAGCCGTTCAAGCCCGGCAAACCCATGCTGCTCAAAGAGATGACGAGGCTGATGCCGCCGAAGACGGGCATGACTTTCCAGATGCCACCATAATCGGCCATTTCTTTGGTGTGCCAACGTTCATAGAGCATGCCCACGATAAGGAACAAGCCGCCCGTGCTGATGCCGTGATTGACCATTTGCAGAGTCGCGCCCTGCAAACCCTGCGCATTCAAGGCGAAGATGCCCAGCACAACAAAACCAAGGTGGCTGACCGACGAATAGGCGACCAGCTTCTTGACATTGTTCTGCGCATAGCTGACCCACGCGCCGTAGATGATGCCAACCACGCCCAGAAAGGCAATTGTCGGCGCCCAGGCCACGGTCGCTTCGGGAAACAAGTTGAGGTTGAAGCGAACGATTCCATAGGTGCCCATCTTCAGCAGCACGCCAGCCAATATGACCGAACCAGCTGTCGGCGCTTGCACATGCGCATCGGGCAGCCAACTGTGGAAAGGGAAGATGGGAACTTTGATAGCGAAGGCAACCAAGAAGCCCAGGAACAGGAAGCTTTCTACCGAGCTGAACAAGAAGCCATTGTCGCCTTCTGCATCGGGTTCCGCGGCATCCCAATACGTGCCAGCGCCTTCGTACGTCTGTACCATCTCGATGACGCCAAGATCTCCGCCAGCGCTGTAGGTGCTGAAGGTGCTGGCGGTGTTGCCGACATACAGAATGGCGATCAGCATCAAGATCGAGCCAGCCATCGTGTACAAGAAAAACTTGACAGCCGCATAGATGCGCTCTTCGCTGCCCCAAATGCCGATCAGGAAGTACATGGGCACCAGCGTAACTTCCCAGAAAACATAGAAGATGATCAGGTCGTGCACGACAAAAACGCCGATCATCGCCCATTCCAGCAGCATCAGGAAAATGTAATACAGCTTCTCCCGCCCTCGCTCCTCAAAGATATGGCTGCCGAAAGAGCCGAGAATGGCGATGGGCATGATGAAAGTCGTCAGCAAGACCAGCAGCATGCTGATGCCATCGACGCCGACGAAATAGCTGATATTGATCACTGAATCGCCAAGCGACACCTCTGCCCAGGTATTGCGCTGCACCATTTGCAGATCGGCTGTGGCGGGGTCGAAGTTGATCCACATCAGCACCGATGCCACAAAGGTCACCAGGCTGGTCGCGAAAGCCACCCACTTGAGGTTTTCCCGCTGCGTTTCGCCATTCATAAACAGCAAAATGGCAAGCCCCAGCATTGGCAAGAAGAGGGTGATGGTCGTCAGCGAGAGTCCAGTTACATCCATAGGGCTGCGTTCTCCTTAAGAGCCAGTTTGCAGCAGGGACTGAATAAATGGCAGCAGCATGAGCACGATCACCGCGGCAACGCCAAAGAAGAGCACGACTGCGTACAAGCGCACATAGCCGGTCTGCGAGCGGCGCATCCAGTTGGCAGCGCGCTCCACCAGCGCTCCCACGCCATTCACCGCGCCATCCACGATGCCCAGATCAATCGGCTGGCTGAGCAACGTGGCGATGCTGTCGAAGCCTCGCTTGATGAGGCTGTCATGAAAGTAATCGTGCAAGAAGTCCCAGTCGACGCGGTCGGCCAAGAAACCGGCCAGACGATTGAAGGGCTGCTCGATAACGCTGGCATAGATCTCGTCCCAATACAAGCGCGCGTTGGCCAGGCGGAAGAGAGGCCGCGATGCGCCGCCCGTCTCCAGTTGGTCGCGTTTGTTGCTGGCCAGCCCCTTGCCCTTGTAGATGCGCTGCGCCGCCACGATGGAAGCGATGCCCAGCGCCATCGCGATGCCGGCGATCAGCATGTTGAAGTCCAGCACATGACCTTTCGAAACGCTGGACACGCTGTGCTCGAGGAAGTGCTTGAACTCATAGGGATGGTAAATGCCATCGAATATCGGCGTGGCTTTGGGCACATTGATAAAGCCGATCAACAGCGTGAAGATCGCCAACACCAGCAAGGGCAGCAGCATAGCACCATTGCTTTCGGGCGCGCGCTCGGCCGCTTCTGTTCGGGCGTCATCGAAGAAGACCAGCACGATCTGCCGCCACATGTAAAAGGCTGTGAAAGCCGCCGCGATGAGCAGAATGCCAAAAGCGATGAAACCGCTGGTTTCGTTCAGCTGGAAGCCTTCGTACCAGGCATCGGCGAGGATCTCGTCTTTTGACCAGAATCCAGCGAAAGGGAAGATGCCCGCCAGCGCCAACGTGCCGATCAGGTAGGTGATATAGGTGATGGGCATGCGTTTGCGCAAGCCGCCCATGTTGCGCATATCCTGCGCGTCGAATTCTTCTTGGTCGTGATGATGGTCGCCGTGACTGTGATCGTGGGCATGATGATGCCCATGCTCGACGCCATGAATCACCGAACCGCTGCCCAAGAAGAGCAGCGCTTTGAAAACCGCGTGCGTAACCAGGTGGAACATAGCCGCGACATAGGCGCCGATGCCCACCGCCGCCACCATAAAGCCCAGCTGCGAGATGGTCGAGTAGGCCAGCACGCGCTTGATATCCCATTGTCCCAACGCGATGAAGCCCGCCATGATGGCTGTGCCCGCGCCAACCAACGTGATGATCAAGCCGATGATGTAGCCAGCGTGGTTCAGCTCCCACAAGAAGACATTGGCGCGCACCATCATGTAGACGCCTGCCGTTACCATGGTAGCGGCGTGGATGAGCGCGCTGACGGGAGTCGGACCCGCCATGGCATCGGGCAGCCACACAAATAGCGGGATCTGCGCCGACTTGCCCGCCACGCCCAGCAGCATAAACAGAGCCGCCAGGAAAATCACATCGTCAAAAGCCAGTTGGAATCCGCCGAAGTCGACCACATCGTCCGTGCCAAAGCGCTCGGCAGTTTGCCCGAAGACGCCCAGCATCGCGCTGTCAAAATGGTGGTTGTCGCAATGCAGGTTGCGGATGTCGGATGCCAGCGGATTGGGCGCGCTGTGTGGTTCGGCTGTGCCATGTCCATCGTCTGCGCCGTGCGCATCGTCGGCGGGGGCGGGTTCCTGCGTCTCAGCAACGCGTTGCGAGGCTGGCACACAGACGACATTCGCGCCATGCCCGTCGTCGGCCGCATCGGCATGGTCGTCTGCTCCATGCGCCAGCAGGCCGTTATGTTCTTGCCAGCCCACCAGATACTTGGCGCTGGTATTGGGCAACTCGCCGGCTTTGAAGAAGTCCAACGTGCCAAATGTCCAGAAAATCAAGAACATGGCCACCAGCAAGCCAAAATCACCGATGCGGTTGACGATGAAGGCTTTGCGCGCGGCATTGCTGTTCTTCCAGCCTTCGGGCGCTTTCTTGTCCCACCAAAAGCCGATCAGCAAGAACGAGCACAAGCCCACGCCTTCCCAGCCGACAAACAACATCAGGAAGTTGTTGGCGGTTACCAGGACCAGCATGAAAGCCAGGAACATATTCAGATAAGCAAAGAAGCGCGGATACCACTTGTCGCCGTGCATATAGCCGCGCGCGTATAAATGGATCAACGAGCCGACGCCCGTGACCACCAGCATCATCGTGACGCTGAGCGAATCCACGCGCAACTGCCAGCCGATATCCAGGTTTATGGACTCGATGCGCAGCCAGCCATCCAGAAAAGGCGGATTGACCACCGCGGCCGCGCCGTTCGTGCCGGTTACATATACGAGCAGCAGCAGCGAAATCACAAAGGCGAAGAGCGAGGCAAAGCAGCCGATATAGCCCGACCATTTCTCGCCCAGGCGCGCGCCAAAGAAGAAGTTCACTGCTGCCCCGAGCGCGGGGACGAAAATGACCAGCGGGACCAGGAGTGGCAGATTTTCCATACTCAGACAGCCTCTTCCTTCGGCAAATGCCTAGCCGTGCATCTGCTGCAAGTCATCAATATTGATGCTTTGGCGCTCGCGGAAAATATTGACGATCAATGCCAAGCCGATCGCCACTTCCGCCGCCGCCACCGTCATCACAAAAAAGACAAAGACATGCCCATCTGTATGCCCCCATTCCCGCGCGAATGCCACCAGCGCCAGATTCGCCGAGTTCAGCATTAGCTCGACAGACATGAAAAGCAAGATGGCGTTGCGCCGAATCAAAACGCCCAGCGCGCCCATCAAAAAGAGCACCATGCTGAGGATGATATAAGGCTCTGTGCCGATTGCGTTCATCGTCGCTCGCTCCCGCCTTTAGTCGGCTGGCTCGTCGCCGGGCGTCAATTTGGGCATATATTCTCCGCTGAGCACATCGGCGCCGGTCTGCTGGGCGATCACACTGACCAGCGGCCGGTTGACTCGGCGGCGGCGGTTGATGCGGCGGCGCTCGGCTTGTGCCAGGGCATCGGGGCGCGCCAGCACGATCACGCCAATCAGCGCCACCAGCAGCAGCACGCCTACCAGCATCACCGGCAGCACATAGTCAATGAAGAGCACTTGGCCGACCGCTTCCGGGCTACCAAATGCTGGCAGGGCAAAAGCGTGATAAACAGCCGCTCGATACGCTGGCTGGCTGCCGGGGGGACCTGGCTCGCGCGCCAACACCCGCGTTTCAATGACGCCACGCTCGGCTTGGTAGCCGGCGAGGATGCGCAGCACGTTATCGTCTTGGTCGACAAATGCCAGATTGTAATCGCCTTCGTCCAGCTCAATGCTGATCTGGTCGCCCAGCGGCAACTGGTCAATCATCACGCGATGCGGCAGCAGCGAACTGCATGCGGCATCCTCGCACAAGCTGCGAATGGTGGTGTATTGCCCGACATCGACCAGCGAGACCTGCGCCCCCGCCAGGCCATTGACCAGCGTCAGACGCATTGTCCCCACGCTCGGGGCATTGATATTGTCTTCCAGCAGGGCGTATTCCAGCAAGCCATCGGCATTCTGGTAGAGCAGCACGGTATGCGCGCTTTCGGCTGCCAGGCTGACAGTCGCGCTGAAGACCTCGCCCGACTCGTAGCTGCCATCACTGACGGTCGCAGCGAGTGTGTAGTCGCCGGCCGGCAATTCGCTATAGTCGCGGCTGCCTGCGCGCTCATCGTTGTAACGGACAGACTCTATGGAAGCGCCGGCGCTGGAGTCATCCAGCCCTGCCAAGGCCACGCTCGCGGCGACTTCGTCCGCCAGGGGCATCTCGAAGCCCATTTCCTGCACGCGGAATAGCTGCGCGTCGCCACCGGGCACGGCGTTGATGAGCCGCAGGCTGGCGCGGGCCTCGCCCCTTTCGACAGCTTCGTCATGAAGCATGTCCGAGGCGATCGGGAAGGCGAAGATCATCAGCAGCGCGATAGCCACCAGCGAGCCAGCCAAGCCCAGCCAGCGCATGCGTCCGGAGGTATCGGTGGTAGTCTCTGCGCCCAGCAGCATGATGACAAACAAAAAGAGCACCATGATGGCGCCGGTGTAGACCGTGACCTGCACCATGGCCAGGAAGGGCGCGTCCAGCATCAGGTACAAAAAGGCGACGCAGCCAAAGTTGACGATGAGGAAGAGCGCGCTGTGCACAGCATTTTGCCGCGTCAGCATCATGCCAGCCGCCACGACTGCCACCACGCTCACCACCAAGAACAGCCATTCCATAGGACTTAGTTCCCACCCTGAATGCGATTGTGCATTTTAGCACGAATGATTTCGCGCTTCAATTTGCAGTTCCTTTGAGCTTATGACGGGTCTTCCATATCGGGTATAGAGCGATCGTATGCGCCTGCTTCGACTTGCTGCGGGGTGCTGGATGCGCCCTCGGCTGGCGAGTCGATGAGCATATCCTTGGTATAGATGGCATCGCGGCGGTCGGTATAAGACATCTGGTGCTCGTGCCCCAGCTGGATGGCTTCTGTTGGGCAGGCATCTTCGCAATAGCCACAGAAAATGCAGCGCAGCATATTGATTTCGTACGTTTTGGCAAAGCGCTCGCCGGGGCTGTATCGTTCTTCATCGGTGTTTTCCGCTGCTTCTACCCAGATGGCGTCGGCGGGGCAAGCGGCAGCACACAAGGAACAGCCGATGCACTTTTCCAAGCCATTTTCATAGCGCCGCAAATGATGACGCCCTTTGTAGCGCTGGTGAAACTTCTGTACCTGCTCGGGATATTGAATCGTAACGGCATCTTCCATCAGATGCTTGGCTGTTGTCTGGAAGCCCTTGATCACATTCATCGTCGCCAACCTTTGGGTCGTTTGTGGGCAGAGTGTCTCATCGAAATCGTTAGTCGCCGGCGCGTTTGATGGCCCTGTCACCACTTTGCAGGGCGCGGTCTTCGTCGGGACTGCGTCCGAAAGCTGCCATGCCTTCCAATGCGCGCACCTGGAAGCGGATATGCGCCAGCGGGATAGCCACAAGCATGCCAACCAGATGCACCAGCGCCCAGCCAAGGCCGCGCCTTTCGCCGGTATAGGCAGGGTCGTCCTCCATCGGGATGGCGGCTTCGCTGTCTCGATCGCGGCTCATGCGCTGCAGCGCCACATAGCCGATCAACAGCGTCAGCACAAACACGACGCCCGAGATGAAGGGATAGGCTGTGCCGCCCAGCGCCTCGCCAACCACAACAGCGACCGCCGTCCAAGCCACCGCCAGCAGCGCCAGCGGGATCATCACTTTCCAGCCAAATTGCATCAGCCGGTCATAGCGGATGCGCGGCAGAGTCGCGCGAATCCAGATCATGCCGCAGAGCATCAGCACGACTTTGATGATGAAAATCAGCGGCGCAAGTATGGGCAATCCATCCATGGGCCAGAGGTGATAGCCACCGAAGAACACAGCGACCGCCACCAGGCTCACAGCGATCATGCCCAGGTATTCTGCCATCATAAACAAGGCGAACTTCATGCCGCTGTATTCGGTCATATAGCCCTGCGTAAGTTCTTGCTCGGCTTCGGTGAGGTCAAAAGGCGCGCGGTTGGTTTCTGCCAGCAGCGCCAGCAGCAAGACGGCGGCCGCCAGCGGATTTTGGAATACGAACCAGTCCCAAATGTTGCGCTGCGCATCGATGATATCGCCCAGCGCCATGCTGCCGACGATCATGACCGGCACCGCCAGGGTCAAGGCAAAACTGAGCTCGTAGCTGATCATCTGCGCCGATGCCCGCAGCGCGCCCAGCATGGCGTATTTGTTGTCGCTTGACCAGCCAGCCAGCACTACGCCGTAAGTTGCGATGCTCGTGATGGCGATGACCCACAGTATGCCGACATTGGAGTCGATCAATCCCTGTGGCACCTGGAACCAGACATCGCCCAGCGACGGCGCGAACCAGGGCAGCACCAGGTCGGGCCCCATGGGGATGACCGCCGCGATCATCAAAATCGGTATGACTTTGATCATGGGCGCGATGCGGAAGACCCACTTATCGGCCCCCGCGGGCAGCAGATCTTCTTTGAAAACCAGCTTGACGCCATCGGCTGCCGGCTGCATGAAGCCCAGCGGACCGACGCGATTGGGCCCCACGCGATGCTGCAAGAAAGCCAGCAGGCGGCGTTCGAGCAGAGTCGTATAGGCAAAGCCAGTGACGATGACGAAAGCAAAACCAGCCGCGAAAATGATGGGCCACAAGCCCGAGCAGCCCGCATCGTCCTCGCACTGGATGACCACCCCCACGCGCGCTTCGGGGTTCAGCAACATGCCGATCGCGCCCTGGCGTCCGTTCAGGTTGCCCGCTTCGTCAAAGCCGATCCAGGCGGCGATAGCGCCCAGGTTGACGATGATCAGCGCGACAACCAGCAGCGTAACTGCCAGTCCGATGACAACTGCCGCGATGCCCAGTCTTACTTTTAGGCTCATATTATGTTTCCTTTGCCATCATCAGCGGACAGCCGTTGATTCTGCGATGCGGCTGATTGTGCCGGCGCTCGCCGTCAAGGGCACAGCGGCATCGGTCAAATGGCGCGGCAATGCCAGCCCGCCCGCTTCGATTTCGCTACTCACCGACGCGCGCACGCGAACTTTCGATCCGCCAGCGGCAATCTCAATACTATCGCCGTCTATGATGCCAGCCGACGCCGCATCGTCGGGATGAATCAGCGCGTAGGGATTCAATATGCGCGCCTCGACCAACAGGCTCGGGCGGAAGCTTCGCTGGCGGTTGTACAAGCGCGTGATGGGCATGATGAGCAGCTCGCCTTCGCCAGCTTTCAGATCTGCGCCAACTGCCATATCCGCTACTTGCACAGATTCGCCGCGGTCGGCAGCCGTGGGGATTTGCAGGCCGATGCCACCGTCATTGGCATAAGCCGTGCCGCCATAGTACAGGTCACGGCCGCCCACATCGGGGAATTGCCGTTCGGTCTTGGAAAGCGCCTGGTAGCTTGCGCCCTGGAAAGCAGCGACCGACCGGCTCAATTCCAGCATCATGGCCGCAGCCGATGGTTTTAGGTTGGCAATGCCGGCGTTCTGGCTGATGCCTGCAAAGAGCTTCCAGGCTGGCAGCGCCTGCCCCATGGGTCCCTGCGCGGTGTAAAAGCGCTGCACGCGCCGCTCGCCATTGACAAAACTGCCATCGCGCTCGGCAAAAGATTGCAGCGGCAAGATGAAATCGGCCTGCTGGGAGATGCCATCGTCAAAGAGCCCGGCATAGATGATCGTTTCCACCTGGCTCAGCCATCGCTGCGCTGTCGGATCGTCGTCCAGCAGCTCGGCTTGGGCGACAATCAAGACGCGCGGCGGCTTTGCCATGATATCCAACGTGGCTTGCGGCGTGAAGCCGATGTAATGCAAGCCCAGTCCATTCGCGCCCGGCAGTGGCGAAAGCAAGCCGTTGTTGGCGCGGCCTGTGTGTCCGCTTGCGATCAAGAAATTGGCGGCTGCCCTTGCCAGCGCCTCACTGCCAGCCAGGCTCAGCCCTTCCGCGCCCGCCACGATGACCAGATTCTCGGCGCTAGACAGCCGTTGGGCGATATCCGGATGCGCTTCTTGCAGGTCGCGCAGTGCAGACGCCGCTTCGCCCGGCGCAAAGCGGATGGCATCGCCTTGGACGACTTTGTCATTGCGCGCGCCTTGCAGGGCGAAGTCTTCCAGCCGCGTATCGCGCGCGTTGGCGACAACCAAGTATGCGCCGCGGTCTTGCGCCTGCTTCAAGCGCAGACGCCAGATGGGCACTTCTTCTTCCAGGTCGCAGGCGATGACCAAAATTGCATCGCCCCTGCCCAGTTGGCTGAGGTTGCTGCCCGCGCCGACGCCGACCTGCTCCAGGAGTGGAGCCGCGCCATGCGTGGGGGGCCACGCGCCCAGCCGTCCAGCGCCGACGCCTTCTAGCAGCTGCCGCAACGCCCACAGGTCTTCGTTGGACATGCCGCTGCCAGCGATCGCCGCGACATCGCCATTTGCGCCTTGTAATGTAGCTGCCATGGCCGCGATAGCTGCTTCCCAGTTGGAGTTTCGCAGTATGCCGCCGGTGCGCATTTGTGGCTGCTGCAAGCGGTCTTCGCTGCGCGTGAAATGATGCCCAAAGCGCGTTTTGTCGCTGATCCAAATCTCGTTCACCCATTCGTTCTGGCGCGGCATGACCCGTTTGATCATGGCTCTGCCATCGAAATCGCGGTCGAGGCGCATGCTCAAGCTGATATTCTCGCCAGCAGCGTCCCAAGGCGAAATACTGGGCACTTCGTTGAGCTCCCAAGGGCGCGCGCCAAAGCGAAAATCGGCCGTGGTCAGCGCGCCGACCGGGCAGATGTCAGTGGTGTTGCCGCTGAAGTAGGTGTCGAAGCCGGGGTCAGAATGGGTGATGATCTGCAAGCGGCGTCCGCGTTCGTGAAATGCCAGCACATCGTCGCCGACCACTTCGTCCTGGAAGCGCACACAACGCGCGCACTGGATACAACGTTCGCGGTCGAGGAAGATCAGATCGCCCAGCGGATAGTGTTTTTCAAGCAGTTGTTTGTCTTCGAAATACATGCGGCTGGCTTGCGGGCCGTGGCGCATGGTCAGGTTTTGCAGCGGACATTCGCCACCCTTGTCGCAGATGGGACAATCCAGCGGGTGGCTGCTGAGCAGGAACTCCAGCACATCGTTGCGCGCGTCGATGACCTGCTGCGTATTGGTCTTGATGTGCATGCCATCGCTGACGGTGGTGGTGCAAGCGGTTTGCAGCTTGGGGAAGTAGCGGATCTGCGGGCTGCCATCGTCGTTGCGCAGCAGTTCGCCAGTCGCGCGGTCGCGTCCGGGACTGCCCAGCTCGACCAGGCACATGCGGCACATGCCGACCGGTTCCATCTTCGGGTGGTAGCAAAAGACCGGGATATCGTTGCCGGCCTGCCATTTTGCGGCATCCACCAGGTTTGCGCCAGCCGCCACTTCGTAATCTTTGCCATCGATATTGATGGTCACTGTGTCGGACATCTATGCCTCCACATGGGTCGCTGCTGCACCCGCCGCTGGCAGATGGCGCGCCACTTTTTCCAGTCCAAAGAGCGCGCGGTCGCGCATCACTTGTTCTTCGATCAGCCAGCCCGCTCGCCTATCCAGGGCAGCGGTCATGCGCAGCGCGGCTTGAAAGTCGGCGCCCGCCCGCTGGTAGTCGCGCCGTTCCAGCAACATCTCGCCACGTACAACGCGCAATGTCATGTCCGCGGGCGCTGCGGCGATTGCCTCGCAGAGCAGGCGATAGCGCCCGAAGAAGTCGCGCTCCTTCTGCAAGGGCGAGCGAAAGAACCCGCCCAGCAATGCCTGCGGCAGTCGCTTCAAATTCACTGGTTACACCTGCACATGCTGAGCAAAATCATCGGGAAAGTGGCGGATGGTATGGATAATCGGGTTGGCGGCGAAATCCCCCAAGGCGCAGAGGGTCGTGCCCGCCATATTTTCAGCGACATCGGCGATGCGCTTGACATCGTCCGCTGTGCCGCGTCCATCCAGAATGCGGTCGATCACCTTGTCCAGCCAATAAGTGCCTTCGCGGCAGGGCGTGCACTTGCCGCAGCTTTCGTGCTTGAAGAATTTGGTCACTTTCGAAGCGACCCAGGTCATATCAACCGTTTCGTCCATGATGATGATGGACGCCGAGCCGATGATCGTGCCGATGCTGGCGCAATCTTCATAGCTCATGCAAGTATCGAGCACCTCGTCGGTCAAGGGCACGATGGGACCCGAGCCGCCCGATGGCAGCATGGCTTTGAAAGGGCGGTCGTCGTGCAGGGGTCCGCCGGCCTGTTCATAGAGCAACTCGCGGAAGGTCGCTCCCATAGGCAACTCGTAATTGCCTGGTCGCTTGACATGCCCGCTGACGCAATAGATTTTGTTGCCGGCGCTCTGTTCGGTGCCGATGGCTTTGAAGGCTTGCGCGCCCTCGGTCATGATGAAGGGCACATTGGCCAGGGTCTCGACATTGTTGACGACGGTGGCTTCTTTGTACAAGCCGCCGCCTTTTTGCGCCGGGAATGGCGGACGCACGCGTGGCTGCCCCAGATAGCCCTCCAGGCTGTTGAGCAAGGCGCTTTCTTCGCCACAGATATAGGCGCCCGCGCCAAGATGCGTGTAGACCTCGCAATCGTAGCCCGAGCCCAGGATATTCTCCCCGACCAGCCCTTTGGCGCGCAGGGCTTCGATGCACTCATCCAGTTGCGCGCCGATATCCCAAAATTCGCCGCGCAGGTAAATGTAGACGGCTTTGGCTTGGATAGCGTAGGCGCAGATCAGCGAGCCTTCGATCAGCTGATACGGATTCTCTTCCATGATTTCGCGGTCTTTGAACGTGCCGGTTTCGCTCTCGTCGGCATTGACCGTGACATATTTAATCGGCTCGTGCTGGGGGATGAAACTCCATTTGACGCCGGTGGGGAAGCCCGCCCCGCCCCGTCCACGCAGCCCCGAGGCTTTGACGACATCAATGACCTCGGCCGGCGTCATGGTCAGCGACTTTCTAAGCCCGTCGAAACCGCCGTGCGTCTCGTAGACATCCAGCTGCTTGATATTGGGGATATCGCGTCCACGCAGGAGAATGTGCATGGTTGGCTCTGCTCCTTCGCCCGTCGGCTAGCCGCGTCCGTTGGCAGCGACTTGGGCTTCGCTGCGCCACTTCGCCAATAGCTGGCGCATTTTGGCCTGGTCAAGCTCTTCTACATAAGAAAAATTGCATTGCAGCATGGGCGCTTTGTCGCAAGCCGCCAGGCACATGACATGCTCGACGGTGAAGAGGCCATCGTCGGTCGTGCCGCCCTCGTCAAGTCCCAATTCGTCTTTCAGCCAGGCATGGAAATCATCAGCGCCTTGCAGCGCGCAGGGCAGGTCGGTGCAGACTTGCAGCCAATACTTGCCTTTCGGCTTCTCGCTGTACATGGTGTAGAAGCCGGCGATGGACTTGACCTGGGTGGGATCGAGGTTGAGGAGCTGCGCCACCTCGCCAATGCCCTCGCTGTTTACCCAGCCGTATTCTTCCTGCGCGATGTAGAGCAAGGGCATGACAGCCGAGCGCGCGGTTTCGTATTTGGCCAGATGCCGCTCGATGCGCTGCTCATACTTCGGGTTGCCGATGATCGCCATGTGTCCGTTTGCCCTTGCGTTCAGTTGCAATATACATCAATGCGATGATCAGAATCATCAAGATTCAGCGTTTTCTTGCCTGATTTACCAGAGATTGACCATTTCACAGTGTAGTTTCCAGGTTTCCAGTCGTAATCTGAATATGTTTGCAGGATGTACGGTTCATTCGTATCACTGAACTCTTTTCGGTATCGCTTATAGACTTTTTCCGTGACTGAGTTTCCAGGCATTATTATGTCAATCACCGCTCGTTCCTGTTTGTCACCCGAGATATAAAGACTTATGTCAAATACCCCACGATCTTTGGAAGTGAAGACATCGCATCTGGGTTCGAGCTTGAGAAGTGGCTTTGCGTCACTTTTTGAAGCCCCAAGTTTGGAAAATTCAAGCATAATAGGTGTAATTCCAAGGATTAAAGCAATCAAAGCAACCGCCCAAAATCTAATACTTTTTCCATTTCCATTCGCGGAATCGTATTTGTAAGTCGGGACGCGGGACTTACGCTTTTGTAGGTCACTATTGTCATTCCAACTTGCCATTGACTTTTCCTTTGCCAGTCTTTGCCTTGCCAGCTAGCGGTCGCAGTCGCCCAGCACAATATCCACGCTGCCGATGATGGCAACCATATCCGCCAGCAGATAGCCCTTCGAGACGACGGGCAACGCGCTGATGTGCATGAATGAGGGCGTTTTGAAATGAACGCGGCGCGGTTTGTTTGCGCCTGTGCCGTGGATATAGCAGCCGATCTCGCCGCGCGGGCTTTCGATGGCGCAGTAGATCTCGTCATCCGGCGCATCGTAGCCATAGGTCCACAATTTGAAGTGGTGGATGACGGCTTCCATGCTCTGCCCCAGCTCGCTGCGCAGCGGCGGGCAATACTTGCGATTTTCCGAGCGGGTCGGTCCTTGAGTCCGCTCCAAACGGGTAACCGCCTGCTGCAGGATTTTGACGCTTTCGCGGAATTCGTGTATCCGTATCAAGTAGCGGTCATAGACATCGCCATGTTCGCCCAGCGGCACATTGAAGTCATAAGTTTCATAGCCGCTGTAGGGCTGCGCCTTGCGCAGATCCCAGTTGACGCCACTTCCACGCAGGGCTGGTCCCGTCATGCCATAGGCCAGCGCGACATCTGGCTCGACCACGCCGACGCCCTGCGAGCGGTCTTTCCAGATTGGGTTCTGCGTCAGCAGCGCTTCGTAATCATCTACTTTGTAGGGGAAGTCGTTCAGGAATTGCTTGATGGTCGGCAGGAAGTCATCGGGCACATCGCGCCAGACGCCGCCGGGACGAATGTAGCTGCTCATCATGCGCTGCCCAGAGAGCATCTCGAACATGCCCAGGATGCGTTCGCGCTCGCGGAATGCATATAGCAGCACGCTCATTGCGCCCATGTCAATCGCGTGCGTGCCCAGCCAAACCAGGTGGCTGGCACAGCGCGCCAATTCCAGACAGACGACACGAATGATCTGACCGCGTTCAGGCACATCCAGGTCGAGCAATTTTTCGACAGCTGCCGCATAGGCCATGTTGTTGGACATGGGCGACAGATAATCCATGCGGTCGGTAAGCGGAACAGCTTTTTCGTAACTCTTGTCTTCAATCGATTTTTCGATGCCGGTGTGCAAAAAGCCGATATCGGGCAGGCAGGTGACGATTTGCTCGCCATCCAGCTCCAGCAGCAGGCGCAAGACTCCGTGCGTGCTGGGATGATGCGGCCCCATATTCAGCAGCATGGTATCGCCGCTGACAGCGCGCTCGGTAACCAGCCCGCGCAGCTGTTCGAGGTTGCCTTCCCAGCGGCGCTGCTCTTCCAGCGATGCCCCTTGTGGTGGTGCTGCGACTGCCATAGCGACCTCGTCTAGTCCTTGGCGAAAGGCTTGTGCGCGTGAATATCTTCAATGTTAAAGGAGAATGCCACGGTCTCCTTGCCCAGCGGGTAATCACGCCGGTGAGGGTGGCCGTGCCAGTCTTCGGGCATCAGCAAGCGCCGCGGATCGGGGTGGTCCTCAAAGGCAATGCCCATCATATCGGCGATCTCGCGCTCCAGCCAATTCGCCGCGGGGAAGATGCTTGTGCCAGCTGGCAGGCGCGGATCGGCAGCGGCAGCGAAGGCTTTTATGCGCAGTCGCCGGTTGTAGAGCATGGACAAGATGTGATAGCAGACGCCGTAACGTTCGGGGCGATAGTCGCTTTGGACGCCATCGTAGGCATCGCCATAATCGTCCGGGTAATAATCAACCGCGCTGACATCGGAAAGCATATTGTAGACCAGGCCCGGGCTGGCGCGGAAGAAGCCCAGCAGTTCTGGCAGGCGTTCAGTTGCGACCACCAAGGTCGTTTCGCCGCGAAACTGCTTGACATGCAGGATGGCGTCGCCAAAAGCATCTCGCGCCGCTTGCACCGGGTCTCTTGCCGCTGGAATTTCCATCGAAAGCTTCCTTTTGACTGCGCCCTTTGCCTATGCCCAATCGGCGATGCGCTCGCCTTTGACTTTTTCGTGCAGGGTCAAGATGCCATGCAGTAACTGTTCGGGGCGTGGCGGGCAGCCAGCGATGTAGACATCGACCGGGATGATCTCGTCAACGCCCTGCACGATGGCATAGTTGTTGTAGACGCCACCGCATGAAGCGCAGTCGCCCATGGAGATGACCCACTTCGGTTCCGCCATCTGGTCATAGAGCTGGCGAATGACCGGCGCCATCTTGCGCGTCAGCCGCCCGGATACAATCAGCAAATCGGCCTGGCGGGGCGTGGCGCGGTTCAATTCCATGCCGAAGCGCGACAAATCGTAACTCGAAGCTTGCGAACTCATGTATTCGATGGCGCAGCACGCCAAACCAAACAGCAGGGGCCACATCGCTCCGGTGCGCGCCCAATTGACAGCTTGCTCGACGGTGGTCGTAACGACGCCCAGGTTGCCCAGCTTTTCGCTTACTCCCATTCCAAGCCGCCTTTCTTCCATTCATAGATGAAGCCGACGATCAATATCAGCGTGAAGACGGCCATGACAGCCAGCCCATAGACGCCCAGGTCGCGCATGGAGACGGCCCAGGGCAAAAAGAAAATCACTTCAATATCAAAGATGATGAACAAGACCGCGACCAGATAAAATTTGATCGGCAAGCGGCGCGTCGCGGGACCAATCGGCTTCATGCCGCTTTCGTAAGGAACGGCTTTGCGATAGGTCGGGCGCTGCGGACCCATCACCCGCGAAATGTTGGCGATGATCAGCGCCAGGACGACCGATATGACCAGCAGGGCGCTAACAGGTCCGAATTCAAGGATGGTCATCGCCGAATGCCACGCACTTGTGCTTTTTGGAACAATTCAATGCGAGTGAGGCTAGCACAGCATTCTGGCAGAGTCAAGCAAGAGTAGGGGTGGTTTTTTGCAGAACCACCGCGAGCCATAACAATCTAAATAATGATAAAAATATAGACTTGACATTTCTAGTATAGATTGTTATACCGCGTACTGCCGTATAATAATTGGATAGTAGCAGGACGATTATGAGCGAGACAGCAAGCAACGAAGGTGACGCATTGCAGCAAACCCTGCTTGGCGAGCGCGACCGACTGCAAAAAGAGATTGACCAACTGCGACAGCAAGTTGAGATCAAGGAGCAGCGTCTTAGCCATGTGCTGGCTTTGCTCGCCAGCGCCCCGCCTGTCGCAAATCAGCCGCCAGCCAGGCGCACCCGACAAAGAACCGCCTCGACGCCTTCATCGCAGTTGCTGGATATGGCAGAAAAGGTCTTGCGAGAACGCAATGGTGAGCCAATGCACTATCGAGAGTTGGCTGATGAATTGTTTCGGCGCGGGGCGGTGATTTTGGGCAAAGACCCGGCAAGCGCGCTGGTTTCGCGCATGACGCAAGATGACAATCGGCGAGCAGAAGGCGAGCAGCGCTTCGTGCGTCCCGTGAGCAAAGGCTTCTATGCGCTGCGTGAAGATTACCCCAACGCGCGGAATGTGGGGGCGAAGCGGCGGAGAAGAAATGTGAGCGAACCAGGCAATGACAAGGTCAATTTACAAGAAGGAGATCAATCAAATGCAGTTTGCAAACACCCCTACCAACATGGCGCAAACGGTTAGCAACATTATTGATAGCTACAAAATGGGCGCTCTTCGCGCATTGGCTCAAGAGCCAGTGCAGAACGCTCTTGACGCAAAGCGACTCGGGCACAGCGCGGTAATGGTAGAGTACCGTCTATTGAAGCGGTCGACGGACAAAGTCGGCAACTGCTATTTGCTCACGGTAACTGACACTGGGACTACGGGCTTGCGCGGGCAAATGGTCAGTAAAGAAGAATTGGAGGCGCGCGACTTCAAACTGAAGCCCGAAGAAAACTGGGCGGCATTTGAAGCGCAGGGTTACTCCAAAGAAAATGAAGATGCCCTCGGCTCTCGTGGGCAAGGCAAAGCCGCCTTTCTATATCATTCGCATATACCCGGCCAAACACGGCGCATGGCGATGTTATACGACACCTTGCTGGAAGATGGCGAGTATCGCCTGGGGATGCGATTTGCTCGTCCAGTTGACCAGGTTATGACGCCGCCTTTGTTTAATGAAGAGGCGCGGGCAACGATTCTCAGCGATCAATTCCCCCTGGATGACAATCTGGCTATTCCGCTCAACATCGAAGCATTGCGCGAAGTCGGCACGCGCGTCATCGTACCCTGCGTTAATGATGAGCTGGCAGCGGCGATGTGCCCCGGTGGAGAGTTATCGCGCTGGCTGCAGCGCTGCTGGTGGCGGGCGATTCAGCTTAGCAAGCTCAGCATCCGCGTCGTCGACGAGCATGGCGCAAGTGAAGAGATCGCTGTGCCGAGGTGGTGGTCAGACTTGCCGCGCATAAAGGGCAAGCCTTCTCCCAATGGAAGCTGGGTACAACTTCGTGATGGCGGCCGAGCTTGTATTTGGGGCGACTTGCCGCTGGAAGATGGATATACAATCCGCCGACTGGTCATGCTGCATAGCGATGATTTTGAAGAAGATGAAATAACCAAAGATGAACCAGAATATGCCGGCATCCAGATTCTGCGCGGCTCACAATGGATTGTGACTCGCGACGCCCGCCGGGAATACTACGACTTTATTCCTCGGGAAAAACTAGCAGGCTTCCGCGGTTATGTAGAGTTTGACAAACATACCGACAGTGCATTGCGCGCAGCGGAAAATTCTCAGCATGACGGATTTGGCGCCAGGGGCAACAAAGGCAAAATCGTTCGTAATATTCGCAGCGAGTTGAAGAAAAAAGTGTGCGACTTCAGCGCGGCGATGGGCTAGCAGAGCGCAGAAAAAATCAGCATCCAGCGCATGTCGCAGCGCGAAAAGTCGACGCATACTCAATTCCTGGAAACATTTCTTAATCCAAACGGGCGCAAACCGAGTCCATCGTCCCAAACGGGCGAACATGCGGGAACGCGTTTGCTCTGGGATTGCCGCCTCAACCTGGAGTATCCCGACCCGACTAGCTCCCGCGTCGATTGGGGGCAGTCAATACGCAAAGTGCAAGTCGAAGTGGGCATGGAACCGAGCGAAGAATTGGTCGGCAGCGCCAATCTGATACTGGAATGGGTGGATGCCTCGGGACGAGCGCAAGAAATCGACAGGCGAGATGACGCTATCCACAAACGATGGGGGCAAGATCGCGTCCAGGCATCATTTGTGTTTTCGGACTGGCAAATCTTGCGTGGCAAAGCCAGCCAAGAGCGGCAAATCGAATGCCCTGTTCCCGGAGAATGCCGGCTGCGAGCGGTCGTCGAGCATCGTGGCGTGCGCGTAAAGATCGCAGCGCGGACTGTATATGTCCAAACCGAGCCACCGCCGCCGCCCGAGCAAAATCCCATTTCGCTGTCCATCAGCGCCGCAAACATCAGCGCGGACGACAAGCTGCGCTTCGAGCACGGCGAGATCTTGCAGGCGCAGTTCAACGCACGCAACCGAACTCCCCAGGCCGACACATACTATTTGACGGCCAGATTGGACAGCGAAGTACTCGCGCGGAAAATGCCGATAGAATTGCCTGGAACGCCAGTTGGCGATACGCCAAAGAGGGAACCCGTCTTATCCATAAAGCGCCAACTCCTGGACCCGCATCTACCAGCGCCGCTTAATTTGGACGCAGTTCCATCCCTAGCTATGGGCGATTCCAGCGGACGATTTTCTATTAACGCGGAACTTGCCGACGAAGCTGGCAACAGGGTCGCCAATGCCTCGCACGTCATTCACTTTCAGCGCGACCCAGGCCATGTCCAAGGCAAACTGCCATTTGACATTAGCCAGGTGTCCCAACAGAATGAGATGTGGAAGCTGAATGAAGAACTCACGGAACTAACTTATCCGAGCGACTATCCGCTGTACAAAGAAATGCAGGTTGTGCAAAGGCAACGCCGTGCGCTGCAAGGCAACCTGGCATTTATCGCCGAGATCAGCGCTTATGGCTTGCTGGAATGGGCGTTGCGGCCAAAGGAACATGGCAATGACAGCAACTACGACCAATTGCTCGAGACTATCGCCAGCCCAGACAATCCCATTTGGGAACCGTATCTGCGCCGGCTGGAAAAACTGGGAAGTATTTCGAAATATCCCTTCAGCGAATACGCGCAACTTTGCCGGGAGACTGTCGCCATCATGCTGGAAATCTTCGCAAAGGAGAACGACTAATGCCCGTCCTCGTCTGGAGCGACCGCGACGGCGCGCTTGGAAACAGCATCCGCACTGGGAGACGCGTCTCCCTCAGCGCGGAGGAGTTCCGACCCGAAGCCGAAGAACTCGACCGAGCGCTGGACGCGCTGCTGGACATGGCTTGGCATGCGCTGACGGTCATAACGAAACGCAAAAATGGCAAACCACGCTTCGACACATTGGAACAAGCCTGGGTGTGGGGACGAGCCATTCATCTATCAAGTATTATGCGGCATCGCGCCATGACCGGTGAACAAAGAATCCTGCTTTGGCAAGCGTTATCAGCCAAAGCATGGTATGGCGTCCGCAGCGATTTGACGCGTGATCAGCGCTGGAGAGAACTCATCCCAAGCAAATCACGGAAGTGGCAGACCCAGCACACAGACATTGACGCATATCGTTTCCTCGAAATCGGCTATTGGCTGCGCGAAGATTCATTGCAACAGGTTGGTGAACTGTTTTGCTGGAAGTTTAGCAACGCCAACGACTTATTCGACCGAACTTCGCTGCATTCAATTGAGCTGCGTCGAGTTATTTTGCACTGGCTACAGCAGCAAGATGGAAAAGTACGCAAATTCTTAGCGACTCCCATTCACAATGGGAAACGACACGCCCTAATCGCCAAAGCCCTGTACAAACGCTTCCCCGCCAAGGGTCCTGGTTCGGCGCTGCTGCCACAGCACTATCCGCAGGACGAACTGCGCGCCATCGTCTGTGGCACGCTGGATGCCGCGCGCGACTCGCATTTCTCACAAGCCGCGGACGAAGCGCCCTAATCCAACGCGCCGCTATCCGACAGATAATCCGCCAGTTGCCGCGCCATCTCGCTTGTGCCGGCGTCGCTTTGGTGCACGCCATTGATCCAGAACTGTCGTTCGATTGGCAAGTTGGCTGCCATGTCATAAAAGAGAGTGTCGCGCTCGGTTGCCAGCTCGCGAATGATCTGGTTGTGCTCGGCGACAGCGGCTTGTCGGTAGGGCTGGCTCATGACATCGCCGTTGGGCGCGTCATAGACATAGGGCGAGTAGGCCCAGGTCATCAGCAAGGTTGCGATATCGCGGCTCTGCGCCATACCAATTATGTTTTCGAGGTTGCGCTGGAAATAGATGGGCGGGTTGGCATCCAGGACTTGCTGCGCGGTCATGCCCAGGTCCGCGCATACAGCTTTTGCGCCGCTCGTATCCAGCTGGCATCCGCGCACATCGCTGGGCGCGGGCATTCTTTCGTCCAGCGAAAAAGCCAGCTGCAGCGAGTCGCCCAGCTTGTGCATGAGCAGCCGCTGCAAGGCGCTGGCCGGCAAAGCTTTATCGAGGGTTCGCCAGGTGCCGCGCAGCCCGTAGCCCCCCCGATAGTGGGCGGGGTCGACCAGGCGCGCTCGCACATCGTTGGTCGCGTGATAAATGATGATCATGTCGGGATCGAGGTCTTGCGCGCGCAGCATGAAGTTGACCGCCGACTCGAAAGTCGAATAGGCTGGCACGCCGGCATTGACCACCTCGACCTGGCTGTAGCCATATTCATCAGCCAGCAGCCGCTCAAGTTTGTAGGTCCAAGTCAGTTCGTAGCGATCGAGGTAACCGCCATAGGTGGTGCTGCCGCCCAGAGCCACAATGCGGTAGCGGTCTGGCGGTTTGGGCTGCGTGATCTCTGGCCCGCGGTAGCCCAGCGAATTGACATCGTCTCGGTTGGGCGTCAAACCATAATTGACGAAAGGGATGGGGCGATACAGCGACTGCAGCTCGTCAATTTCGGCGCGCGAATAGAGGTAGAGGATCTTTTGCTGCTGCGTGCCAAAGTTGGCGACATAGAAGCGCCAGCCGACTTCCAGCGCCAGCAACGTCAGCACAATCGCGGCAGCTGACAAGGCTAACTTCTTGCGCACGAGACTGGCTCGTTTCTTGGCGGATTATGGCTGGTGGGGGCGCTGGCTCTTCACGCCCCCATTGTTTATCGCTGGCTAAAACTCAGCCGAGCGGGCCGCCCCCAAGCCCAACAAGCCGGTTTCTGGCTGGGGCCTGCGGTACTGCTCGTCGTATTTGCCAAAGCGGATGACATCGCCAGTGCCGGTGATGGCTTCTACCGACAAACCCAGGCTCTGCAATTCCTTGACCAGCACGCGGAAGCTGGTGGGGATGCCCGGCTCTTCGATTGGTTCGCCCTTGACGATGCTTTCGTAGGTCTTGACGCGCCCCTGGACATCGTCCGATTTGACCGTCAACATCTCTTGCAAGATGTGCGCCGCGCCATAAGCCTCCAGCGCCCACACTTCCATCTCGCCGAAGCGCTGCCCGCCAAATTGCGCCTTGCCACCCAGCGGCTGCTGCGTAACCAGGCTGTACGGACCGGTCGAGCGGGCGTGTGCCTTGTCCTCGACCAAATGCGCCAGCTTCAACATGTGCACATAGCCAACGGCAACGGGACGGTCGAACTTTTCGCCAGTGCGCCCGTCATAGAGCGTCATCTTGCCATAATGCGGGACAGGCACGTTGGTGGCAAACATGACGCGGTCGGCGACTTCAAAAAGTTCACGCGCGCTCAGATCGTCTGCCAGCTGCACTTCGTCCGGCGCGTGATGCTGGATCCAGAGACGCAGCGAGACATCCAGCGCATTGGCATCGCGGCGATCGCGCACTTCGGCGGACAAGCCTTCGTTGTTGTAGACCATGATTTCTGCCGGGTCAAAACCATGCTCGCGCAGGATCTCGCCCACAGCAACGCGGCGCACATAGGTCTCCTGGCGCTCCAGGATGATTTTCTCGTTGTCGTATTCGCCCGAATCGCCGACAAGATCCAGCAGATAGGCGCAGATGACATGCATGTCGTCATCAAAGTCTTCGGACTGCATGCCGGCGCTGGCAGCCATGCGCGCTTGGTTTTCCCAGGCGCGGGCGGTGGTGAGTTTCCATGCCCAGTCGATCAACCAGGCGCGACCCAGCTCTGCCTGGATTTCCAATTCCTGTACGCCATCAAACACGGGAGTGATGGCGCGGAAGCCCAGTCGGTCGGCCGCCCAACCAAGATGCAACTCGAGGATCTGGCCGATATTCATGCGACTGGGAACGCCCAGCGGGTTCAGGATGATTTCGCAGGGGATGCCACCGTCGATATAGGGCATATCTTCGACCGTGACGATCTTGGATATGACGCCCTTGTTGCCATGACGACCCGCCATTTTGTCGCCGACGGTGAGCTTGCGGCGTTGCGCCACACTGACGCGCACCATATTCTCAACGCCAGCTTGCAGATCGGGGTGTTCTTCGCGGTTGAAGACCTTGACATCGATTACTTTGCCGCGGTCGCCATGCGGCAGACGCAGTGACGAGTCTCTCACTTCGCGCGCATGTTCGCCAAAGATAGCGCGCAGCAGCTTTTCTTCGGGCGATAGTTCTTTCTCGCCTTTGGGCGTGATCTTGCCAACCAGGATATCGTTGGGTCCGACCTCAGCGCCGATGCGCACGATGCCGTCCTGGTCGAGGTCTTTCAACGCTTCTTCGCCGACATTGGGGATATCGTATGTGATCTCTTCGGCGCCCAGCTTAGTATCGCGGGCCTCGATCTCGTACTTTTCGATGTGGATGCTGGTGAACTTGTCGCTGCGCAGCAAGTCTTCGCTGACCAGCAAAGCATCTTCATAGTTGCCGCCATCCCAGGACAGGAAGCAGGTCAACACATCTTGCCCCAGCGCCAGGTGTCCGTTGTAGGTGGAAGAGCTGTCGGCGATGATGTCCCCTGGCTGGATCATGTCGCCCTTGCGCACTTGCGGACGCTGGTCGATGCAGGTCGACTGGTTGGAGCGCTCATACTTGCGCAGCGGGAAAGACTCTTCTTCGCCATCGGATTTGCGCACAATGACACGATGCCCCTGTACGCTGATGACCTCGCCAGCCACTTCCGAAACCAGCACTTGTCCACTGCTGGACGCTGCCTGACGTTCCATGCCGGTGCTGACGACCGAGACATCGGGCGTGATGAGCGGCACAGCCTGCCGCTGCATATTGGAGCCCATCAAGGCGCGGTTGGCGGCATCATGCGAGAGGAAGGGAATGAGCGCCGCGCTGATGCCGACGATCTGGCGTGGAGCAACATCCATGTGTTCTATGCGATGCGGCGGCACGGACATGAACTGCTGATGCAAGCGCGCCGAAACGCGATTGGAAACGAATTGTCCGCGCTCATCCAGGACGGCGTTTGCTTGGGCGATTGTGTATTCGTCTTCTTGATCTGCCGAAAGATAAGTGATCTCGTGCGAAGCGAATGGCGCGATCGGCGCAGCATCAAAGCCAGCCTGGCGCAATTTCCGCAGCGCGTCCGCGTCGATGACCTCGCCTTCTTCCAGCACCAGCGCTTCGGAGTCGATGGCTTCGTGCAACATGCGCCCGATCAGGCCGTCGCTCACGGGCAGCGCTTCCGATGCGCCATCATCGCTGAGCACAACAACCGGCACTTGTTCCATGCCATGCATGCGAAGGGATTGGAGAGTCGCAGCGTCGATGATATCGCCTTTGGCCGCGATGATCCGCCGCTCGGTCATGACTTCTGACCGCTGCAAGTCATCCAGTGGCTTGAGGGCGCGCTCGACCGCTTCGTCGGCTTTGGACATCTTCTCGTGAAAGAGACGGATGCAGTTGTAAGCCGATTGCATGGTGCGGCTGACTTCGCGCGGGGACAATTGCTCGCCGTTCAGGGATTTTTCCGCCATGCGCACGAAGTCGCCGACTTTGCCAGCGTATTTGGCGGCTTCGTCGTAGAGCTGGTCGAAGCGCTTTGGCACATCCAGCAGTCGGCTGGGCGGCTTCTCTAAGGCGCTGGTCAATGCCTCTATGGCGCTGCGCAAGCCGATGCGCGCGTTCAGATACGTCGAGATCGTGCCTTCCAGCTCGGCTGCTCGCGCGCCGACCGCCTCGTCAAATTGCTCGAGGTGCTGCGGGGTCAGGCTGTCGCGGTTTTCCCAGACCAAGTCGGCTGCGCTGATGATAGGTCCAGCGGTATCGATATAGAGCGCGTCAAATTCCTCGCGAGTTTCGCTGAGGGTGCGGCTGTCCAGCTGGTCGCGCACGGCATCGATCAGGTTGGTCAACTGGCTGCGCACCACGCCCACGGTTACATCGGCGCCGATGCGGATGCCGATTAGCGATTCGTCAACCGGTCGGTTTTCGACCGCTTCCAGCACGCCGGTCGCGTGCACGGCGACTGTGTCAATCTGGTGATAGCGCAGCATGCCGACAATGTCTTCTGTAATGACCGCGCCTTTGGGCAACGACAAGACGGCTTCGATATCGTCATTCAGCACACGGCCAGGCAGCCGTTCATCGTCGAGCGGCAGGCTGTTGATCACCTTACGGTACGGCGTTTCAATAAAGCCCAGCTCATTGACGCGCGCATAACTGGCCAGCCGACCGATCAAGCCGATATTCGGCCCCTCGGGCGTCTCGATGGGGCAGATGCGTCCGTAGTGGCTGTGATGCACATCGCGCACATCAAAGCCGGCTCGTTCGCGGCGCAAACCGCCTGGACCCAAGGCTGACAAGGTGCGTTTGTGCGTCAGCTCGGAAAGCGGATTCGTCTGTTCCATGAATTGCGAAAGCTGGGACGAGCCGAAGAATTCGCGCACGGCCGCCACGATAGGACGGATATTGATGAGCGAAACAGGCGCCAACTGGTCGGCCTCGCGGATAGACATGCGCTCGCGCACGACCCGTTCCATGCGCCGCAAGCCGACGCGCAGCTTGTTGCCGATCAGCTCGCCGACTGTTTTGACGCGCCGGCTGCCCAGGTGGTCAATGTCGTCAAAGTGGCGCGCCGGATCATCGGCATTGTTGATCTCGACCATATGCCGCACGAGCTCGACGATGTCGTACTTGGTCAGGGTGCGGTGTTCGCGCGGGACAACCTCGTCCAGGTCCAAGCGTCGATTGAGTTTGTAACGCCCGACCCGCTCCAGGTCATAGCGACGCTTGTCAAAGAGCTGCTCTTCCAGGAAGCTGCGGGCATTGTCCAGTGTTGGCGGATCGCCCGGGCGGACGCGACGGAAGAATTCGATCAGCGCGGCCTCGCCAATGGTCTGTCGTTTCTTCAGATCCCAGACCGGTTCCTGTTGGATGCAGGTCTCGATATAGCGGTGATTTTCGTCCGTGTCAATATCTTTGAAGAGCGCGAGGATCTCTTCGTCATCGCCTGTTTTGATTGGCGAGCGCGAAGCCGACATGCCATCTTCCGCAGCCGCCAACGCGCGCAGCAGGATCGTTACCGGGATGGTGCGCTTGCGGTTGAACTTGACCGTGATGTAGTCGGTCTTGCGCGTCTCAAATTCCATCCAGGCGCCGCGGTCGGGGATGAGCTTGCAATTGGCCAGATAGCGCCCGGTGGTGCGCTCTTCTTCGCCATCAAAATAGACGCCGGGCGAGCGAATCAACTGGCTGACCACCACGCGCTCGGTGCCATTGATGATGAAGGTGCCTTTTTCGGTCATCAGCGGGAATTCGCCCAGGAAGATTTCCTGCACGATAAATTCGTCCGCCTGCTCGTGATTGACCAGAGCGACCTTGGCGTGCAGCGATGCCGAAAATGACATATCGCGCTCGATGCACTCTTCTTCATTGTACTTTGGCTCGTCCAGGCGGAATTCCAGCCCAAACTCTTGGGCCTGCGGGTCGTTGCCCGGGAAGTAGAGCGACAGATTGCCATTAAAGCTGGTGATGGGGTTGATCTCGTCAAAGAGCTCCAGTAGTTTGCCGCCACGCAGAAAGTGGTCGAAAGACTTGAGCTGGATATCAATCAGCGAGGGCAAGTCCTGGATCTCGGGCGTGCGAGCATAGTTCTTGACATTATAATAGTGTTTCAAGGCGCGGCTCCTTGGCTGGACTCTGGACTCGGCTGGGGCGGGCATCGACGCGCATAACACACCACACAGGATGGCGAGACAATACGCAAGTCAACCAACACAAATTGTCGTGGTCGGTTTTCATGTATCCGCAGCAATGTGACGGCAAGAAGACTGCAAACCCATAGCGTACAAGAACACCGAAGGTGTTGTCAAGGCAAACCTTGTAATCGGATGATATCGGGAAATGCTTATGCATAGTCTAGCCTATTCGCACGCAATTGCAAGAGTCTTTTCGGCTTTTGGCAGCAGAATCGACCCAACTCCATGACCGCACCGTCACATGCCCCGGATGTGAAGAGCCATGTGCAGCGTCAATTCGCCGATGTCGCCGCCAATTATCGCACCAGCAAAGTTCATGCCGCCGGCGCAGACCTCGAGTTGATGGTCGCGGCTGCCGACCCGCAGGCTGATATGCTGGCGCTGGACGCGGGCTGTGGAGCTGGACACAGCGCCCTGGCATTGGCAGAGCGCGCAGGCAGCGTATTCGCCTGCGACTTCACCCGCGCTATGCTCGACCAGGTGGAGGCGCTGGCAGACGAACGCGCCATCAACAGTCTGGCGCTACAGCAAGCGGATGTAGAGCAGCTGCCCTATTCTGCCGCCAGCTTTGACATCGTCACCACACGCTACAGCGCGCACCATTGGCAAGAACCCGAACGGGCGCTTGCGGAGTTTCGGCGCGTGCTGAAGCCAAGCGGCGTCTTCGTCATCAGCGATATCATGGCTGGCGAAGATTTTGCCCAGGACACCTTTTTGCAGACCATCGAATTGCTGCGCGACCCATCGCATGTCCGCGACTTCCGCCTTTCCGAATGGCTGGCGATGCTGCGAGCAGCTGGATTCGTAGCGGAGGTGCTGGACCGATTCGAGCTCAGCCTGCACTTTGCCACCTGGACGCAGCGCATGCGCACGGCTCGATCCAATCGCGACATGATCAAATCGCTCTTCGCCGGCGCGTCCGCAGACATCCGCAGGGGCTTTGGATTGCCCGAGCAGATCAGCGGCGATGACTTCTCTTTTACGATCCCCGGCGCGGTGATCCGAGGTCGACCAGCAGTCGTCTAGTTCAGATTACAGACGCCCGGTCGCATGCAGGTACTCGGTATAGCCGCCCTGATATTCGCGCAACTCGCCCCCGCGCAGCTCGACAAGCCGGTCGACAGTCTGGTCGAGGAAGTAGCGGTCGTGCGAGACAATGACGACTGTGCCGACGAATTCGTCTAGCGCGCCTTCCAGGACTTCAACCGAGGCGATATCCAGGTTGTTGGTCGGCTCGTCCAGCAACAGCAGATTCGGCTCTTGCAGCATAACCAGCGCCAGCTGCAGGCGACTGCGTTCGCCGCCCGACAAGCTGCCGATGGGCTGATGCGCCTGCTGATAGCTGAACGCCATGCCCAGCAAAAAAGAAACTGCGTTGGATTCACTGCTGTTTTGGGTGCTGCGGATCAACTGCAATGGAGTCTTTTCCAGCCAGCCGTCCAGAGTCTGATGCTCTTGCGAATAATAGCCGATGCGCACGCTGGGACCGACCTTGACCTCGCCCAAAGTCGGCTGCAGTTCGCCCAGGACCAGCTTGAGCAAGACAGTCTTGCCCGCGCCGTTGCCACCGATGATGCCCACGCGCTCGCCATGCCGAATAAGCAGATCGGCATTCATAAAGAGCGGCTCATCATCAAAAGCCATGCACAGCTCGCGCAGCTCCAGCACATTCTTGCTGCCGCGCCAGCCTGCCACCTTGAAGTCCATCAAACGCCGTTCGCCCACTTTCTCGATGATTTCGCCGCGGTCCTGCATTTTCTGCAACATGCGCCGGCGTTGACGGGCTGCCAGCATGTGCTTGCGGCTCAGCACCTGGCGCGCCCAGCGTTCGAAGCGCTCGATCATTTCTTCCAGGCGGGCGATCTCTTTCTGCTGCGTTACATATTCCTGCTGTTGGCGCAGGCGGCGGCGTTCGCGTTCGTTGATGTAATAGGAATAGTTGCCGTGATAGACGATCAGTTTGCCGTCTTCCAGTTCGACGGTCTGCGTGGCTACTTCGTCCAGCAGGTAGCGGTCGTGCGAAATGATGACGACAGCACCGCGGTAGTTGTGGATGAAACGTTCCAGTTGGTGTTTGCCATCCAGGTCGAGGTGGTTGTCCGGCTCGTCCAGCAGCAGCAGATCGGGCGCGGAAACCGCCAGCTGCACCAGCGAGACCAGCTTCTTTTGCCCGCCCGACAAGCTTTCGTTGTGCCGGGCATAGTCTTCTTCATCAAAGCCGAGCATGGCCAGCAACTCACGCACATGGCTGGCGTGTCGATGCCCGTTCATCCGTTCATAGCGCGCCAGCTGGGCTTCGTGCTCTTCCAGCGTTTCTGCCAGGCGCGAAGCGTCGCTGTAGACAGCCGGGTCGGCCAGCCGTGCTTCGATCGCGGTCAGCGTCTTTTCTGCGGCAGCCAGCTCGGGCGGTTTGACCAGGGCAGTTTTCAGCAGGGTCTTATTGGCAGGCAGCTCGATATCTTGTGGCAAGCCGGCGATGCGACCATGCGGTTGGATTGTGATATGCCCGCTGTCGGGGGACAATTCGCCCAGCAGCAGCTTGAAGAGCGTGGATTTGCCCGCGCCATTGGCGCCAACCAGGGCAATGCGGTCGCGGTCGTTTATGTCCCACGAAATCCCGCGATATAGCTCGCGCCCGGCGAAGTTGACGCCGACATTGTGCAACTGAATGATGCGCATGGAGATTGGCTGCCCGAGGCTGTGCTAGTGCATTCCCTTGTACCACAAGCTTTGCAGAGCGTGTAGACTTGAGGTGTCATGATCATCGTCGATGCTTTGCAGAATATCGCGCCAAACGCCTTGCAGCTGGGGCGGGATTATGCCAGTTGGGCATGGCTGCAGCGCGGCGCTCAAACGAATTCAAACGCTCCCCCTGCTAGCACCAGCCTGCGCGACAATCTGTTGGGTCGGGTGGCGCTGGTCTTCGGCAGCATACCAGTATGGGACGAGGCGGCGCAAGGTCTGCCTGCCTGGGTGCGCTACACCAGCCGCGGACACAATGATGCGCAAAGAATCGCGCGCTGGCAGCTGGATCATTATCAGCGACTGGCGGACGACAACCAGCAGATTCGCCTTGTCTTGAGTAGGCAAGATCTGGATGAGGTGCTGGCGACGTGGCAAGCGAAAGATGACATCGGCGGACGGCTGCAGGGCATCGTGCCTTTGCTGCAGGGCGCGGCGCCGGTCAGCGAACCGAAGCAAATTGAAGAGTGGCTGGAATACGGCCTGCGCATCGTGGCGCCAGCTTGGGGCAGCAATCGCTATGTGACGGGCGCGGGAGACGATGGCGATCTGACGCTGCTCGGCTACGAATTGCTGGAAGCGCTGGAGAGTTTCCATATCCTGCTGGATATCGCCCGGATGCCGGGACGCGCGGCTGCCACCGCCATAGAACGCTACGAAGGAGCGATCATCGCCAGCCACACCAGCCCACGCCGCAACTATGACCATCCGCACTGCCTGTCCGACGCGCTGATCCGGCAACTGTGCCAGCGTGACGGCGTGATGGGCATAATGCTGTATAATCGATATCTGCGGCGTGACTGGCATCCCAGCGACCCCAAGCGGCGGGTTACGCTGTCGCACTGGGTCGATACCGTTGATTATGTCTGCCAGTTGGTGGGCAACGCTGCGCATGTCGGCTTGGGCAGCGACATCGACGGCGGTTATGCCTACAGCAGCCTGCCCGCGGAAATTGATACCAGTTGCGATCTGTGGCTGCTGCGGGGCGCCCTGGGCGAGCGCGGCTTTTCTGATGACGAGGCGGCAGCCATTCTGGGCGGCAACATGCTGCGCAAACTGCGAGAAAGCTTGGCAAACGGATAAGAAGCCATGTGGCGATTTTCACAGGTTGGCATAGCCTTGGGCGCTTTGGGCGCGATGATCTGTTTCATGGGTCTATTCCCCGGCGTCACCGGCGCAGCGACAACGGCGGGCATTGGTCTCGTGCAGGTGCTGATGGTGGTGGTCGGCTACGGATTTCTGGTCTTGGGCGCGCTGATTTACCTGAAGTGCATATTTTTCCTTGGCGTGGCGGCCACACTCAGCCAGCAGATCGGTTTGCGGCTGGCGATCACGGGCATTTTGTTCGCGGCGATGGCGGGCTTGGCAGATATTGTCGGCTTTGGCTCGCATATTCGCGATGACGCTAGCGATATATTCTTCGGGCAACTGCAGATGGTGGGCATTCTGGCGAGCTTTGCGCTGTCGTCGGTTGGCGTGCTGGTCTATGTGCTGGCTGGCGCGAAACTTGCCCGGCACACGCCGGTCGAAGCGCTCAGCGACAGCATCGCCGGCGTCGACGATACGAGAGAAGTGCCTTTGGTCGATCTGGACGAGCCGGTTTGACACGGTCTGCGCAGCCGCAAAGGAATTTGCCTTGTCTGACGAGCGACCCAGCTTGCTCTTTGTGGTGAATATCCCGCGCTTTTTTGTGTCGCATCGTCTGCCACTGGCGCTGGCGGCGCGAGAGGCTGGCTTTTCTGTCTCGGTGGCGACCTCTGGCGACGACACAGCATCGGTAAGGCGCATCAAGACGGCGGACCTGCCTTTTCACCCCCTGCCCTTCAGCCAGCACGGCACCAACCCGCTGCACGAGCTGTGGACTCTGTTGACGCTGCGTCGATTGTACGCGCGGCTGCAGCCCGATCTGCTGCACCATGTCAGCATCAAACCCGTGCTCTATGGCGGGATAGCTGCCCGGCTCTGCAGGCGGGGGGCGGTAGTCAATGCCATGAGCGGGCTGGGCTATGTGTTTGCGGGCGCCGGCTTCAAAGCGCGGCTGATCGACTGCTTGTCCGCGCCGGCTTTCAAACTGGCCTTGGCTGGCGCAGGCAACCGCATCATCTTTCAAAATCCGGACGATCAGCGGCTTTTCATCCAGCGCGGACTCGTCGATCGAAGGCGAACGCGACTCATCCGCGGGTCGGGTGTCGATGAAACAGTCTTCTGCCCAGCGGAGGAGCCAGCTGCCGATTTGCCAGTGGTTTTGTATGCCGGGCGCTTGCTGTGGCAGAAGGGCCTGGGCGACTTTGTAGAGATGGCGCGGCGCTTGCGGGAGCGAGCAATCTTCCGCGTTGTCGGCTATGCAGAGCCCACCAGCCCGCTGAGCGTGCCCATGCGGCAGCTGGATGCCTGGCAGGATGAGGGGCTCATCGAATGGCAAGGGGAGCGAACAGACATGCCAGGGGTATACGCCAAAAGCCGACTCGTCTGCTTGCCATCGACCTACGGCGAAGGCGTGCCCAAGGTTTTGATTGAAGCAGCTGCCTGCGCGCGCGCCTGCGTAACCACCGACAATCCTGGCTGCCGCGAGATCGTGCGCGAGGGCGTCAATGGCCGTCTCGTGCCGCCTGGCGATGTCGAGGCGCTGACCGTGGCTGTGCGGAAGCTGCTGGACGACCCAGACACCTGCCGGCGTATGGGCGCGGCAGGCAGGCAGATTGTGCTGGACGACTTTACCCTCTCGCGCGTCTGCGATGACACGATCGCGCTGTATCGCGAGTTGTTGAACCGCAGCTAGGCTGGTTATAGGGTGGCTGCCTTGTGCGCGGCGCGGACAGGCTCGGGCAGTCGAAAGCGCGTTGTGCAGCGCAGGGTGATTTCAACCGCGGTTTCGATATCCGCCAGATGCCCCACCGAAACATAGATGGGTTTGACATGAACGCGCGAGCGCAAAACGACTCCCAGCGCTTCGCCGCGATGGATCAGCGGGCTGCGCGCGCCTTTGACATCGGCGGGCAGCCGATAATCGCCGATGTAATGTGATTTGCCGCAGCCGATAGTTGGTCGCCCCAGCCACAAGCCCAGATGCGCCGCGATGCCCATTCTGCGCGGGTGGATCTGCCCCATGCCATCAAAGAGGAAGGCATCTGGCTCGATTTCTAACCGCCGCAGCGCCGCCAGCACGACCGGTCCTTCGCGGAATGCCAGCAAGCCGGGGATGTAGGGAAAGCGCGTCGCTTCGGCTGCGCGAGCAGTTTCGATGATCGCCAACTGTGGCAAGCGCATGACAACGACCGCCGCCTGTGACATGCCGCCACGCACACTGACATCCACGCCAGCAACTGTGTGGACCTGCTGCAAATCCAACGGCGCATTGTCGACCAAGTGTTTCGCCAAGTCGCGCTGCAGAGCCACAGCTGCTTTGGGGCTGAGATCCCAGCTATGCAGATCGTCGATTTTCATGTCAGCCGGTATAGGCAGCCGCGGCTAGATTTCCAGGTAATCGCGCAGTTGCCGCGAGCGCGTCGGGTGGCGCAGCTTTCGCAGGGCTTTGGCTTCGATCTGGCGAATCCGTTCGCGGGTTACACCGAGCAGGCTGCCGACTTCTTCCAGCGTATTATCTTGCCCGTTCGTCAAGCCAAAGCGCAAGTCCAGCACATTGCGCTCGCGTTCGCTCAATACACCCAGCGCCGCGCGGATCTGCTCTTTCAGCAGCTGCTTGCCCGCCGAATCCACTGGGCCGGGCGCATTTTCGTCCTCGATGAAGTCGCCCAACTGGCTGCTGTCTTCTTGCCCGACTGGCATATCCAGGCTCATCGGTTCTTGACTGATGCGCATGATGCGGCGGACTTTTTGCGTGGCACGGCGAAGTTTGCGAGCCAGGCGAGTCTCGGGCTCATCGCCAGCCTTTTTGCTCTGTTTGATCGACCTGCGCTCGTCATCGGAAAGGAAGTCCATTTCCAGCGCGATCTGCTCGGTGGTCGGCTCTGCGCCCAAGATTTGGATGAGGTCGCGCTGCACACGCATCATACGATTGATGGTCTCGACCATATGCACGGGAATGCGGATGGTGCGGGCTTGGTCGGCGATGGCGCGGCTGATCGACTGGCGGATCCACCAGGTGGCGTAGGTGCTGAACTTGTAGCCTTTGGTGTGGTCGAACTTGTTGACCGCGCGCAGCAAACCCAGGTTGCCCTCCTGGATGAGATCGAGGAAGCTGATGCCCCGCCCCATGTATCGCTTCGCCACGCTGACCACCAGCCGCAGATTGGCGCGAGTCAAGGCTTCTGACGAAAGCGCGGCATGCTGCTCGACCTGTTCTTGCTGCTGCTTCGCCAGGCTGACGGGATCGAGCGTGTCTTCGATCCACGAATCGAACTCCAACAGGCTGGGCAGCTCTTGCTCTTTGCGAAAGTGGCGCTGCATACGCGTCTGATGCTCGTATGGGAAGAGGTACAGCGCGTGCACGACAGCGAAGAACTCTCGCGCCAGCCCCGCCCACTTCTCGTCTTTGCCCCATTGCCGCTGGTTGAGGTAGGTGCGAATGTAGGAAAAGCCATCGCGGTCCCAATTGGCGATCGTCTCTTGTGTTTCTGCCAGCACGCGGAAGAAATCTGGCGCTTCGGCATCCAGCGCGGCAGCCGATGCTTGCAGACGTTGCCAGTCTTCGCGCAAGCGCAGGTAGGCAAAACGCTCTACATCCAGGTAGTCGGGTTCGCTCGGCGCGGGGCTTTGCTTGTCGAAGCTGGCCAGCTCGTCTTGCAGCGCTTCCAGGTGTCGTTCGGCGGCGATCTGCGTGCTCAGCCACATTTCGCGGTTGCTGTCCAGCAGCGGCACCTGCCCGATTTCTTTCAGATACATGCGCACGGGGTCATCAGATTGTGGCAGGCTTTCGCGCGCGTCGCTCTGGCTGCCGGCATTCAGGCTTCCAGCGGCGATCTCGGTGGTGGTGAAGGCGTCAGTCGACGAGTCGTCCTTGCTGCCGCGTACATCGACATCGCTGCCCGTGAAGGCATGGATACTGGCACTTGTGCTCAAATCCATCTAGCTAGCTCCTGCTGTTGAGACACCGGTCCGCTGGCGACAGGTCTTTGCCTGCCGACTGCCAGATCGATGCGCGCCTTCGCCAATACAGACAGCTTGACTTCTATGGCAAGGCGGTCGTCCAGCTGCCGGTCTAGGTCCGCTTCTGTCTGCGCTTCTTCTTGCAAATACTGCATGTCTACGCGTTCGTCCCTCAATCGTTCCTGTCGCAACTGCAGCGCCCGGCTGATCAATTCATTCAGCAGATCCAGTCCCGGCCGCTGCGCAGGTCGGCGACTCTTAACTATATCGCTCAAATCGACCTGAAAGTTGCCCCGCAGCGACTGTGAAAGCACAACAAAATCTTCTCTCAGCAGCGCGACAAGCTCATCCTGCAGTTCTGCGTCAATCCTCTGTGCCAGGAAGTCCAGAGGCTCAAGGTCATCCTGCTGCAGCGACTCTTGCAGGTGGACCATCAAGGCGCGATAACGGCTGCTGCTGAAATCGTCTGCACCCAACTCGCGCAGCGGTCCATTTTGCAGCAGCTGGTTATCGCCAGCCAATTCGCGCAATTTGCGGTTGACCTGGGCGAGCAGATGCGGGTTGCGCAGCAAGAGGCTGAGGCAATATCCCTCGGCGGCGCGCAACGAGGCGGGTTGGGCGATTTTGGATGGCGGGGGCTGGTCGGCATCGGGCGGGGGCGCGTCGTATTCGGCGTCGAAGTATTCCGGCGGCAGATCGGGCGGAACCGCCGGCATTGGCGGGCTGGCAGGCGCGATTGATTTTGCCCAGGCCAGCAATTCGCTTTCCCTGATGCGCAAGCGGCGGGCGAGTTTCTGGATGTTGTCTTGCCGCAGCAGATCGGTTTCCGATGCCAGCAAGATGGGCAGGAGCGACTGCGCGATAGCCTGTTTGTCCAGCAGGCCGCTGTTTGGGCTCAAGTCCGCTGTCTCCAGCTCGATGACAAAGTCGGCAACAGACTGGGCGCTTTCTAGCAGCGCGTCCCACTCCGCCGGCGAATCGCGCAGGAAGTCGTCTGGATCTTTGCCAGCCGGCACCTGCAAGATGCGCATATCGACCGACAGCTTGCCAGCAAGATCCCGCTCAAGTACGCCCCGAGCCATTTCTAGGCTACGGCGGGTGGCGTTGATTCCCGCTTCGTCTGTATCCAGCGCCAAAACAACCCGCTTGGCGAGGCGAGGCGAGAGCAATCGCAACTGCGCTTCGGTCATCGAAGTGCCCATCTGCGCGACCACATTGTGGTATCCAGCCTGGTGCGCTTGTATGACATCAAAATAGCCTTCTACAACGATCGCTCTGCCCGAGTCGCGGATAGCCCGGCGCGCAGCATCCAGGCCAAACAGCAGCCGACTCTTGTCGAAAAGTGGCGTCTGTGGCGAGTTGATGTACTTGACATTGTCATCGGGGTCGAGCGCGCGCCCGCCAAAACCCACTACCCGTCCACGCGGGTCATGAATGGGAATCATCAGGCGGTTGCGAAATCGATCATAGACAGTCCCGCTTTCATTGCGCGCCACCAAGCCAACTTCGATGATCTCTTCATCGTTGTAGCCCAGGCCCCGCAGCTCCTTCAGCATGAAATCCCAACCCGGCGGGGCATAACCCAGCTGGAAGCCGCTGACAGTTTCGTCGTGCAAGCCGCGCTCGGCAAAGATATAGTCGCGGACGGGCTGGGCATCGGGTTGCTGCAGACGCCGATGATAATAGTCGGCAGCGGTCGCCAGCAGGCCACGCAGCCGCTCCAGCTTTTCGTCTTCGCCCTTTTGCTGCGGTGTCTGCGCGCGCAGCTGCACGCCGGCCAGCTGAGCCAGTTCACGCAGCGCCTCTTTGAAATCCCAACCGTTGACCTTTTGGGCGAAGGTGAAGATATCGCCGCCTTCTGCGCATGCGCCAAAGCAATGCCAGGTGCCGCGTTCGGGATTGACGATGAAGGACGGCGTCTTTTCGTTATGGAAAGGGCAGCAGGCTTTGTGGTTGCGCCCGGATTTCTTCAGGCTGGGCACATAGCGCTGCACATAACTGACGATGTCGATGCGAGCCTTGATCTCGTCGGTGACCGACATGGGACTGTTTCCACGATTCAGTTGGCTTTTAGTATATTGAGCGGCGCGCAGGCCCGCAACTTACGGCGCAGCCTAGAAATCAGCCAGCAGGCTCAAGTCGGCATTGCCAGCCTGCATGCGACTGATGACTTGCAGCAAGGCGATGCGGTTGCGGCGCAGCGAAATGTCTTCGGCATGCACCAGCACATGATCGAAGAAATCCGTAACCGCTGGGGCAATCGCTTCGAATGCCGCCAGGAAGCCCGACACATCGCCCGGGCGCGGGTTCTCGCCAGCCGATGCCTGGACGACAGCCCACAGCGCTTTTTCATGCGCATCATCCAGCAGCGCCGGATTGAACTGCTGCGGCGCTTCTTTGCGGGTGATGCGCACGCAGCGGGCGAAGCTATCCAGGATAGACTCCCATTCCGCGCGCGCAACCCACTGCGCCAGCGCCTCGATGCCAGCCAGCGCGCCTGACGGATTCTGCGCTTGTTCTGCCAGCACAGCTTTGATGACATCGCGCGGATAGGTATATTCGTCGTCCAGCCAGTTGTCAAAACGACGGCGCACAAAGTCGAATATCTGCGCCTGGGATTCGTCGCTGACGGCAACAGGCTGTCCAAGCGCCGCCAGGTCGATCAATTCGCGCAGGTCAACCGAGAGCGACCGCTCGAGCAGGATCTGAATGATGCCCAATGCGCTGCGCCGCAAGCCGTAGGGATCGGATGTCGACTTTGGCGCCAAGCCCACCGCAAACAAACCCACCAGGCTGTCCAGTTTGTCGGCCAGCGCCAGCAATCTCCCAGCCTCGCTGGCGGGCAGTTGATCGCCTGCGCCGCGCGGCAGCCAATGTTCAAAGATGGCCGTGGCGACAAGGGGATCGACGCCCTCGCGCAAGGCATATTCCCTGCCCATCACGCCCTGCAGCGATGTCATCTCTACCACCATGCTGGTGGCCAGATCGGCTTTGGCGATGGCAGCTGCACGTTGGGCGATGTCGATGCTCTGCGCATCCAGCCCGAGCATTTCGCCCAAGCCAGCGACCGAAGCGGCCACGCGGTCATTTTTCTGGCGCATGGAGCCAAGCTCGGCCTGGAAAGTCAACGTGTCCAGGCGTGGCAGGAAGTCGACCAGCGGCTTGGCAATATCGGCAGCGTAGAAAAAGCGCGCATCGGAAAAGCGGGCGCGGATAACCTGCTCGTTGCCCCGGATCACCTCCTCGAGATGCTCGCTGTCGCCGTTGCGCACGCCGATGAAATAGGGCATCAGCTTGCCAGCGAAATCTTGCACAGCAAAGTAGCGCTGGTGTTTGCGCATGACAGTCACCAGCACATCACGCGGCAAATCGAGGTAATCGGCGGCAAATTCGCCGCGAAAGGCTGTCGGCGCTTCGACCAAATTCGCCACTTCTGCCAGCAGATCGTCGTCAGCCGCAACGTTGCCAGCGACTTCGCGCGCCAAGGCGCTGACCTGTGCGGAAATCTCGGATTTGCGCTGCGCCATATCCAGCACGATGCCCTGTTCTGCGCAGAACCGTTGATATGATTTGGCGTCGGTCAATTCGACAAGCGGCGAGCCATAAGGTCGTAATCCGCGCGTTGATTGTCTGCTGGCGATGCCGGCATAGACGCAGGGAATGACCGAATCGCCATAGAGCGCGACCAGCCAGCGCAAGGGACGCGAGAAAGCCACGCCGCTGTCGTTCCAGCGCATAGACTTGGGGAAGCGCAAATCGGCGATGAAACCCGGCAGCACCCCAGCCAGCACTTCTGTCGCGTGCCGGCCAGCTGTGCGCACCAGCGCCGTTACATAGCTGCCGCCGTCCATGTCTTCAATGCGCAGATCGTCTACAGCGACTCCCTTGCCACGCGCGAATCCCAGCGCGGCGCGAGTAGGCTGTCCGTCTGCATCAAAAGCGCGGACGGCTGGCGGACCCTTGGCGATAGTTTCTTCATCTGGCTGTCGCGGTTGCAGTTGTGCAGCTGTCATGGCAATGCGGCGCGGCGTGGCGTGAACTTCGATGCCCGCATGCTCCAGGCGCAGCTCGTCAAAGAGCGCCGGGGCGGCTTTTCGCGCTTGCTGCAAGGCGATTTCGACATCGGCGGCTGGCATCTCTTCGACGCCGATCTCCAGCAAGAAGTCGGCTGCTGCGTTGGGCGGCTCGGGCATGGCGGGCGGGACCTGGACAGTTGTGCCTGCCCAGCGTTCGCTCATCTTCATCAGCGGATGCCCCAGTTGGGCGCGCTGGGCGATGTATACCGCGGCGATATTGCGCGTCATTTCGCGCATGCGGCGGAAGTAATTGGCCCGTTCTGTAACACCGATCGCGCCGCGCGTATCCAGCACATTGAAGAGGTGGCTGCACTTGAGCACATAATCGTAGGCGGCGATCAGCGAGTCGCCTTCCAGCGCCCGCGCGTATTCGCGTTCGTAGGCGTTGAAAACCTTGCGCAGCGCATCGACATCGGCGACATCAAAGTAATAGCGGCAGTGTTCGACTTCGTCGCTGAACATCACATCGCCATAACTGACTCCGTCCAGCCAATCAATCGACCAGGCGCTGTCTACCCCTTGCAGCGCCAGCACGATGCGCTCAATGCCGTAGGTGATTTCTACGCTGACGGGGTCGAGGTTCTGCCCGCCCGCCTGCTGAAAATAGGTGAACTGCGTGATTTCTTGCCCATCCAACCAGACTTCCCAGCCCAGCCCCCACGCGCCCAAAGCCGGCGACTCCCAATTGTCCTCGACGAAGCGGATGTCGTGCTCGCGCGGGTTGATGCCCAACGCCGAGAGCGACCCCAGGTACAGCTCCTGCGGGTTGCCAGGATCGGGCTTCAGGATGACCTGGTATTGATAGTACTTCTGCATGCGGTTGGGATTTTCGCCGAAGCGGCCATCGTCTGGGCGCACAGATGGCTCGACATACGCCACGCGCCACGGTTCGGGACCTAACACGCGCAGGGTGGTGGCGGGATTGCCCGTGCCAGCGCCAACCTGCACATTGTACGGCTCCCAGATCAGGCAGTCTTGCGCAGCCCAGTATTCGTGCAGCTTCAAGATGGCTTGCTGAAAGGTCAAGGGCATTGGCATGGGTGCTCCCGCGCGCTCCAAAGCAGTGTCAGTGGCGCAGCATTATAGGCGGGCAGGCATGATATGCGGTAGGGCGATAAAGCTGGCGAGCGTGTCGAGCTTACTCCCCGCCAGCGTCGCTCTCCGGCAGTTTGACCAGGTCGTCGCGGCTCAGCTCATTGAAGACCTTGTAGGTCGTTTCGCGCACCGAAACGAAGTAGTCGCTTTGGCTGGATTTCAAGACGATATCGCCATCTTCCAGCGTCGCGCCAAATGTCAAGGCCAAGGTCTCTTGGCTGTATTGCGGCTCGTCGGCATTTGCTTCGTCATCGACAACTTCTTCGGCGGCGCTTGCTTCTTCGCTGGATCCCGTTTCGAGCAACTGTCGATATTGCAGGTCCACCACGACGCCAGGCTCTGCCATGCCATAGGCGTCCAATGCGGACAATCCCAGCGGCTCGACCAGGCGTATCGAAGCGGCATTGCGCAAAATGCCCGGTATTTTACTGTCTTCGAGCAGTTCGCCTTCGCCCAAGTCGGCGTAGGTCCAGCCTTCGTCATCGCGCTGCAGGGTGAAATCGCCTTGGGCATTTTGCACGCGGATCTGTTGCACATCATCCTGCGCGATGTTGACATAGCTGGCATCGACCCAGCTGGCGATCTGCGTAGACAGCTCCCAGGAATTCAATCCACTGCCCAGATAGACATGGTTTTCATCAGCGCGCCTGGCATAGACGGTATCGACTCCGCCGCTGCCGCCCAGATAGATGACTGCGCTGGCATTGCCGCCGCTCAGCTCGATGCGCCGCCGGTAGTCGTCAGCCTTGACTTCGAGCCGCGCGAAATTGGCGGGGTTTGCTGCCACCAGTCGACGATTGTCCAAAGCAAAGAGCTTGTCCAGCATCTCGTCTACCTTATCGCCATTGACAGGGAAGTCGTCGGCATCGGGCAGAACCCAGCCATCGCCTTTGCGCGCGAACGTTACTGCGTCATCGGGCGATGTGGCGATTGTCATGCGCTCGATTTCGGGCGCGCCGATGCCCTGTACAAGCGGCTCTATTGCGCGGGATTCTGTGCCGCCGCTGGTCACAACCGAGACAGCGAGAAGCACAACCTGCGCGGCGAGCAAGATAGCGAGAATAACATTGCTGCGGCTGATCATTGGGCGCCTCCTTGGCTGCTTTCGGGCGGCAGCAACTGCAGCGGCTTTTCACTGCGGCGCTGGACTTGCCAGACCATGCCGATCGCCAGCAAGCCAATGAGCGCGACGGCGTAATTGAGCAGCGCCCACTGGTTCTGCGCGCCTTCGCTGATGGGCGGCAAGATGCGCGCCACACTGCCGCGGCTGCGGATGGACGCCAGCGATGCGTCTTCGGTGAACGAGTCAATGGCGTTGGCTATCAGCTGCAAGTTGCTGAAGAAGCGGTCGCCGCCAAAATTCGACGCGATCTGATACACATTGTCATTGACGAATTCGCTGCTGCCCAAGACGATGAGCTGGGCGCTGTCGGGCGAACGTTCGATCAAGCCGATGGTGTCAGGGACTTCGCCTGTTTCGTCTACGGACGTTGCGAATGGCGAGGACTTGTCGATGAAGTAGCTGTCGAATGCGCCCGTTACGCTCACCGCCAAGGGATAACGCGCCAATTCATCACCGATGGGGAAGCCCAGATCGGGATAGGCTTCCAGATCGGGCTGCGGGTTGGATTCTGTGGTCAGCCAGGCATTTTCGCTGGACCAGATCAGGGTGCTTGCCCGTGTTTCGTCCAGCAGCGAACCGTCTATCGTGACGGGGGACGCCCAGGGCACGGTCAGCAGGGGCAGGCTGTTGACGATGGCGCTTTCGGCATGTAATCCGTCTTCGCGCACATCCACGAAGTACGGATAGGCGAGCTCGACAATCTCGGTTACCAGCATGCCGCCCAGGTCGCGCTGTACCTGCTGCGGGAAAGGCGCATTCTGCCAATCCATCACCAGCTCTTGGCCGACATTCACGCCATAGCTGGCCAGCATGTCGGAGAGCCCATCCTCATTGGGATCGAGCAGCAGCGTACCGCTGTAGGGGTCGATGCCCAGTCGGTATTGCCCGGCCGCCACAATGAGCGCGCCGCCGCGCATCAGGTACTGGTCGATAGCATAACGTTGCAGGTCGCTAAGGCTGTGCGGCGCCAGCAGAATCAACACATCAATGGAAGCAGGAATATCGCCATCATCCAACGTCAATCTGCGCACTTCGTATGACTCGCGCAGCACATCTTCCAGGATGCCGTATTGCTGCAAGCTGGGCAGCTGCTGTCCAAACTGGTCGGGCGCGCTGGTCGGTGGCGTCCACAAACCGATGACTTTCAGGAATCCGGAAGACGATCGTTTCAACGATGCCTCGATCGCGTTGCGGATCTCCACCTGGCTCAAGGCGCCGGCCGGATAGATGACCTGGATTTCGCCGGCGGCTTCAATGACCAGATGCAGGTAGAACGTTTCTTCGGCGAAGAAACTCGCCGCGACTGGCTGGATTTGAAAGCGCTCGAAGAGCTCTTGCTCGCTGATGCCCGCTTCGGCAGACGACATGTCGACGAGTTCCAGCGCCAACTTGTCGGGATTGTCGGCGGCCATTTCTTGGCTGACATCCTGCATGGTCTGGCTGACATCTTGCATCATGGTCGGCAGGGTCGCGGACGAATAATAGAGCGTCAGTCGCGCCGGTTGTTCAAGCGATTGCAGCGCCGCGTCCAGGCTCTGGAAGCCGAATACCACGCGCTGGATAGCGCTAGTCAGGTCGTATTCCAGGTTGCGCAGCCGCACCTCTGCGCCCTGGATTTCGATCAAATCGGAGAAGTTGAGCGCCGCCACCTGGTCGCCATACGCGATCAGCACATCAAAGTAGACATTGACGAGCGAGACGCCGCCGCGCTCAGTGACTTGCAGGGGCGTGGGACGAATGCCATAGATCTGCGTCGCTTCGCGCTCGAGTTCGGGGTTGGTCAGCGGATCGATGAACTCCAGCTGCAGCTTGCCGCGCGAAAGCAATTCGTATTCTCGCAGGGTATCTTTGATGCGCGGGATGAGCGGCGCGAGGGCGGGATGGCTGTCTTCGCTGAAGTAACCGCGGATCAGCAGCGGCTCTTGCAAGCCAGCCAGCAAGTTGGCGGTCACATCGGACAAGCTGTATTCGCGGTGCTGCGTCAGGTCGAGGCGGACGAAGCTGGCGGAGGCAATCATCAAATTCAGCGCCAGCAGGTTCAAGCCGACCAGCGCAATGCCCAACCTCGCATTCAGTCGATGCGCTCGCAAGTGCGCGCCGGTGCTCCAGCGCTTGCTGTCCAGCGACAGCACATTCAGCGAAAGGAAGAAGATCGTCAGCGACAGATAATACGCCAGGTCGCGGAAGTCGATGACGCCGCGTTCGATACTTTCGAAGCGGCTGCCCGTGCCAAATTGCCGCAGCAGATCGCCAACTGTCGCGCCAAAAAAGTCGGTGATGACTGGCGAGCCGATCGCTTGAAATGCGCCGCAGATGACCACCGTGCCGATCAAGGCAACCAACTGATTGTCGGTGCGCGACGAGACGAACAAGCCGATGGCGATATAGCTCGATGCCAACAGCAGCGCCGCCAGATAACCGCCGATGACGGGCCCCCAATCCAGGTTGCCCAGCGAGGCGACCGTGAACGGCAAAAAGACCGTCAAGCCCAATGCCACCGCCACCAGCGCCAGCGCCGACAGGAACTTGCCAGCCACCAGCTCGCTCAAGCGCACGGGCATGGTCAGCAACGTTTGCAGGTTGCCGCTTTCTTCTTCGCGGCTCCACTGGTGCATGGTCTGCGCCGCCACCAGCACGATCATCAGCAGCGGCATCCATTCAAAGAGCGCGCGCACATCGGCAATGCCCCGCGCGAAAAAGCTGTCGACCCAGAAGAATACGAAGAGTGTCAAAACCAGAAAGACGCCGACGAAGATCAGCGCCATTGGCGAGCCAAAATACAGGCGCAGTTCCTTGCCGGTGACAGCCAGCAGCTTGTTCATGGCAGCCTCCTTATGCGGTTGTCGCCAATTGATTGAAGAAGGATTCCAGCGTGACCGTATCGCGCCGCAGCTCGCGCAGCGCCCAGTTGTGCTGACGCGCCAGCTCGAAGATAGTGGGCGTGATATCGCTGCCGCCGCTGATGCGCCAGGCCGGATAGCCATCGACCGATTGCGACGGCTGCACCTGGGCGATGCCATCCAGCGACCCAAGCGCCTCTGCCACGCCCTCAGGCTCGCTCTGCAAGACCAGGGTGGCGTCGTTGCTCTGGCTGAGGGCGCGCAGGCTTTGGTCGGCTTTCACCTCGCCATTGATGATGATGATGACGCGGTCGCAGATGGACTCGACTTCCGACAAGATATGCGAAGAAAACAGAATCGTGCTCTGCTGCGCCAAAGACTTGATCAAGGCGCGGATCTCGACGATCTGCGTGGGGTCCAGCCCGACAGTAGGCTCGTCCAGGATCAGGAAGCGCGGCTCGTGCAAGATGGCCTGCGCCAAGCCGAGGCGCTGCCGCAAACCCTTGCTCAACGAGGCGATGGGACGCGCCAGATACTCCTGCAAGCCCGTGCCGTATACCGCCGCCGATAGCAGGCGCGGCAATTCCGCCTGAGGCAAGCTGCGCAAACGGGCGGCCAACTGCAAATAGCCTTGCGCGGAGAGCTCGGGATAAAGCGGCGTATTTTCGGACAAGTAGCCGATTTTGGCTTGCACGGCGCGCAGTTGGCTCAAAACATTGAGTCCATCAATTTCGACTTCGCCTTCGTCGGGATGCAGGAAGCCGGTGATGATCTTGATAGCGGTGGATTTGCCTGCGCCGTTTGGTCCCAGCAAGCCAACGATCTCGCCCGGCTGGATGTCAAAACTGACACCGCGCAGCGCCGCGATATCGCCGTAGGACTTGGAGATATTCTGCACATGAATCAACAGGCTGCTCCTTTCGGTCCGTTTGGCGCGCCCAAAATGTTTCGACACAAGAGGCTAGGCGCACCGTATAAGAAATATATTGGAAGAACTTAAACATTTTGTAAAATGTTCAGTTGCGTCTGCGTCAGAATTCGCTGGTAGTGGCTGTAGGGGAATTGCGCGCCACCGGCATAGAGCGCATTGACGGCGCCGGCCGCCACGCCTCGCCGCAGCGCTTGCTCAGGAGTCGCTCCGGCTGCCAAGGCGGTAACCATACCCGCATGCAGGCAATCACCGCTGGCGATCGGATCTACTGCTTGAATGGCCGGCGGCACAGCCTGCGCAACCAGCTCGTTTGTGACCAGCAGCGCTCCAGCAGCCCCCAGCGAGATAATGACCGTGCGTATCCCGCCGCGTACCAGTTTCCGCGCTGCGTTGATGATGTCGCGCGTGGCCGGCAAATCCCTGCCCAAGGCGGACCGAAATTCATCGCTGTTGACCTTGATGGCGTAGGGCTTGGCGGCAATGGCGTTGGCGAGCCAAAGTCCGCTGCTGTCCACCCAAACCGGAACGCCCAGCTCATTGATTTGCGAAATAAGCTGTGTCGGCGCATCGTCTGGCGCGCCATCGGGCAGGCTGCCACATAGACAGACCGCTGCGATATCCTCGTTTGTGGCTGCAGTACGAATGTCGTCAGCCAGAGCATGCCAGTCGCCGGGTTCGATCTTGCCCGACTCGTTGATGACCGTCGAGACACCCTCTTCGTTGGCGATGATGGTGCAAGTGCGCGTCTCGCCAGCGAAGCGCGTCCATTGCGCACGATAGCCGCCTTCTGCCACCATGGCCGCGATCATGCGCCCGGTATGCCCGCCCAGCAAACCCATAGCCAGCGCCCGCCCGCCCAGAATCTCCACCGCCCGTAGCACATTCAGGCCTTTGCCGCCCGGCACAGCGATCGCCCCGCCGATGCGCGAGATGCGCCCAATGGCAAAATCGGGCACCATCATAGTGCGATCTAGCGCGACATTGGGAGTAACACAGATGATGGTTCGGGGCTGCATCGACGCCTCTGGCTCGTGCCAACGAACAGCAACAATCGCCATTAAACCACAGCACGGGCAGACGATACATAGGCAGAGACCGGACGGCAAATCAGCAAAGCTGGCAATTGCCAATGCCGCGGCTTTCGCCTATAGTTGCGCATTCATTTGTCGAGGAGCGAGAAAACCGGAGTCGCCATGAGCAACCGACCGCCTGTTTATCCCTTCACCGCTATTGTCGGGCAAGACATGATGAAGCTGGCGCTGATCCTCAATGCCATTGATATGCGCATTGGCGGCGTGCTGATCCGTGGCGAGCGCGGCACCGGCAAGTCGACAGCGGCTCGCGCCTTGGCCGCCCTGCTGCCACAGATCAGTGTCATCGCCGATTCGCCCTTTAACGATGACCCAGCCAGACCCGAAAGCTGGTCGGACTTCGCCCGGCAGAAGTACGCCAATTGCGACGAAATCCCCTCGAAAGACCGTCGCATCAGCTTCGTGGACTTGCCAGTCAGCGCCACCGAAGACCGCGTCGTGGGCACGTTGGATATCGAAAAAGCTATCCAATTGGGCGAGCGCCACTTTGACACCGGCGTGCTGGCAAACGCCAACCGCGGCATTTTGTATGTAGACGAGATCAACCTGCTGGACGACCACATTGTCGATCTGCTGCTGGACAGCGCAGCCATGGGCGTCAACATCGTCGAGCGCGAGGGCATCAGCTTCAGCCACCCGGCGCGCTTCATCTTGGTTGGCACCATGAACCCCGAAGAAGGCGACCTGCGCCCGCAGCTGCTGGATCGTTTTGCGCTTTCGGTCGATGTCACCGGTATCAAAGAAGCGCGCGAACGCATCGAGATCCTGGAGCGGCATATCGCCTATGAAAACGACCCGCTGGATTTCAAAGCGGAATGGCAGCCGGTCGACCAGCGGCTGTCCGACCGCATTGCAGCCGCCCGCAAAATCATCGACCAAGTAACGCATAGTACGCAGGACCTGCGCGTTATCGCCAGCATCACCAGCGACCTGCGCATCGACGGCCACCGCGCCGACCTGGTTATCTTGAAAGCAGCTCGCGCTCATGCTGCCTATGAAGGCCGAATCGTCATCAATGACCGCGATATCACGCTGGCCATCCGCCTGACCATCCCGCATCGGCTCAAGCGCGGTCCTTTCAATGACGCCCAAGCCGACCTCAACGCAGTCGAATCGGCGGTTGATGAAAAGCGTCAGGAACTTGGCGAAGGCGAAGAAACGGGCGAATTCAGCGAAGACAGCGACGAAAACGCCGCGCAGTCTAAAAAAAAAGTGAGTCGGTAAGCGGCGAAGGCGAACAGACCGAACAAGAGCTCAGCCAGGCAGAAGCCGCCCCGCAAGATGTCTTCCCTTCATCGGACGCGCGCTGGTGGGAAGGCGGGCAGCAGGTCGAATCGCGGGCCGAATTTGAAACGCGCAAGCTCAATACGCAGTTGGACAGGATGACGCGGCGTCAGTCCGGGCGGCGCTCGACGACCCGCACCGATCGCAAGCGCGGACGTTATGTGCGCGCCAGACAAGCCGGCGAAAAACCGCGCGATATCGCCTTTGACGCCACCCTGCGCGCCGCCGCCCCACATCAGGTCGAACGCGACGACCAAAAACAAGAAACCGGCATGGCATACGCGCTGCGCAAGAGCGACCTGCAAGAAAAAGTGCGCGTGCGCAAAGCCAGCAACCTCATCATGTTCGCGGTCGATGCCTCATGGAGCATGGCTGTTTCGGAACGGATGCAAGCCACCAAAGGCGCCATCATGTCGCTGCTGACCGATGCCTATCAGCGCCGCGATCGGGTCGGGCTGGTGGTCTTCCAGAAAGACCGCGCCTCGCTGGTGCTGCCGCCCACCAATTCGGTCGTGCTGGCAAAGGAAGCCATGTCGGATATCCCGGTCGGCGGCAAGACCCCGCTTTCGGCTGGCTTGCTGATGACCTACGAAGCCGTCATGCGCGAGAAGAACCTCAACCCCGATGTCATGCCCATGATGATCTTGCTCACCGACGGCGCGGGCAATGTGTCGATCAGCGACACGGTTTCGCCGCAGGACGAGGCGCATTCCATCGCGCGCAAGATACACGAAGCCGACATCCGCACCGTAACCATCAATATGGAACATGTGGCGTTTGACCAAGGCTTGGCGCAGCGCCTGGCTGACCAGTTGGGCGGTCCTTGTTATACGCTAGCGCAGATCCGCGCCGATAATTTGCTGGACACCGTGCGCGCGGAGATGGAGAAGGTGTAGTGTCAATCAAAGCGATGAACAAATGCAGTGTAATTGCTTGGAGGATTGGCGAGCAAGGCAGAATATGCCATCCACTTCTCCCCTAAACACGCATTCAGCCTCTCTGTTTTAGAAATAGCAATGCCGCAAGCAGCGCCAAACCCGCACACGCTGCAAAAGGTAGGATTCTCTCTGCATACTGCTTGAATCGAGCTTCAAAAGCTCTGTTCTCTGCGTATAGCTGATCACTTTCCGCTTCAGTTGTGAAACAAACCATGGGATCATAGGGACCGTAAAATCCCAGAATCATCGACAGAATGGTAAGCCGCCGGCCGCAATAGAATGGAAAGTCGTCACCGAGTATCGCAGGAACTTCATTTACAGCAGCAGCTTGCTTCGCTGAGTCGATGGAGGAATAGACTTGTCCGTTAAACTCAATATGCCTGTCAGCGATCAGTCCTGCCATGACCAGCGCACATACCGCGAAGATGAATAGCGAAGCCACAATGATCTTGCCCGGCGGTTTCATGACGTTGCCTGCGACTGACCTGGCTAGAACCGTCTGAAAATTAGCCAGGCAACTGCAACGAAGACAGCAATTATCGCAAGGATCGTTAGCTCAACCGAAAACAGTGATGGCATCAGCTTCTCCTTTTGGGCATCCTGGGTTTGTGGCGCAAGCTGTTACACTGTCAGTTACAATCGCGATGGATGGAAGAACAGCGCAGTAGGTCGGTATAGTCCATCCACATCATAGTCTCAGGATACTCTAGAATGAGCCAATTGCGAGTAATTGAGCTGGCCGGCAGTCCCTACGATATGGGCTTCGCGCATGGGCAGCGCTTCCATGACGAGATTCACATGTTCAGCGAAGAACGGCTGCGCCTGTGCATGGACGCCAAATGGACGGGACGCAGCCTGACGCGCCAAGCCGTCCTCGACCTGGCAAATGCCTGCGTCGAAGCGCATATCGCCTATGCGCCCAAGTTGATGGACGAGTTGCGCGGCATGGCCGACGCGACCGGGCTGAGCTTGGCTGAGTTGGTCATCAACAACGGCTTCACCGATTTCATTGATGTCGTCTACAACTGTGGCGGGGCGGCTCGACCGACATCGCGAGTCGCTGACAATTGCACAGCTTTTATGCTGCCGGGCTCTCGCAGCGCCGCGGGAGTCGGCTACTTTGGGCAGACCTGGGATATGCACGCGTCGGCGACGCCCTATGTTATTTTGCTGCGCGGCGAACCGGACAACGCGCCGGCTTTCCTGGCTTTCAGCATTACCGGCTGCGTGGGCATGATCGGCATGAACAGCGCGGGCATCTGCGTGGGCATCAACAACCTGATGGCGGCTGACGGGCAGATCGGCGTTACCTGGGTATTCGTCGTGCGCAAGATCTTGCAGCAGACGATCATCGAAGCGGCGCTGGAATGCCTGACTGAGGCAAAACTGGCCGGCGCGCACAATTATATGCTGATGGACAAGCAGGGGCGCGGTTACGAAGTCGAAGCCATGTCCACACGTCAGCATGTCCGCCCGCTGCAGGACGAGACCATCATCCACACCAACCACTGCCTCATCCAGCAGAATCTGGATATCGAGCGCGAACGACCGCCCGAGTCGCAAGCCAGCTCGCGCAATCGTCTGCGGCGCGCCCAAGAATTGCTGGATAACCCCGCAGCCAGCCTGGACGACCTGATGGAACTTACCCGCGACGAAGAGGCCATCTGCGCGCGTCCCAAGCCGCCTATGCATGTAGAAAGCTGCGGCGCAGCCATCATGTGCCCGTCCAGCGGCGAATTCTGGTCAGTTTGGGGTCCGCCCGCCGATGGCAGCTACGAACGCTTCGTCATCTGAAGTTCGTCCATGCGAAAACCCAAGCACAAAGTTACAAAAGCGCTTCACCACAGAGGGCACAGAGGAAAATCCTCGTGTTCTAGTATCTTTCGTGGCTGGCTGCGCGATTGGTAAATCGGGCGACCCATTGGCTCGCCCCTACACCATCCGGAATGCGAGACCGCGGATCCGTCATTTGCTTCCCCCCGACTTTTCGGGGCACCGAGGGGGTCTTTGTAGTGCCTATGTGGCAAATGCTCTTCGTGCATATTGTACGAATATCACTTGCATTTTTCCTACATCATGTATCATATAGATGCAGAGTGAGCTTAGGAGCAGCGTGATGAACATCGGCATCCCGGCGGAGATCAAACGCGACGAGCGACGAGTATCGCTACCACCAGTGGCAGTTGGCGACTTCGCACAACGTGGGCATCGCGTCTATGTGCAGCGGGGCGCGGGGCTGGGCAGCGGCTTCCCGGACAGCGAATACGCCAGCCACGGCGCAACTCTGCTGGCATCGGCGGATGAAGTATGGGAAGGCGCCGACCTGGTCATCAAGGTCAAGGAGCCGCAGCCCAGCGAATACGATTGCTTGCGCCCGGGGCTGATCCTTTTCACTTACTTGCACCTGGCGGCGGACGAAGCGCTGACCCGCGCGCTGCTGGACAATCGTGTCATCGCGGTTGCCTATGAGACGGTGAGCGATGCGCGCGGTCGGCTGCCCTTGCTCGAGCCCATGAGCGAAGTCGCGGGACGGATGGCGGCGCAGGTCATTGCTCACCATCTCGAAGCGCCACACGGTGGGCGCGGCGTGTTGATGGGCGGAGTGCCCGGCGTCGCCCCGGCGCATGTGGTCATCCTGGGCGCGGGCACGGTGGGCGCGAATGCCGCAAAGATCGCCCTGGGCATGGGCGCGCGCGTAAGCCTGCTGGATATCAATCTCGAGCGGCTGCGATCCCTGAGCGAAGTGCTGACGGGTAATCTGACCACGTTGTATTCGACGCGGCACAACATCGCCGAGTCGCTGCGCAGCGCCGATGCGCTGATCGGCTGTGTGCTGATTGCCGGCGCGAAGGCGCCCCTGCTGGTAACGCGCGACATGCTGCCGCTGATGCCTTCGGGCAGCGTCATCGTCGATGTGGCTGTCGACCAAGGCGGCTGCGTCGAAACCACGCGACCCACTTCGCACAGCGACCCCACCTATACTATTGACGATGTGCTGCATTACGGCGTCCCCAATATGCCTGGCGCTGTCCCGCGCACCTCGAGCCTGGCGCTGGCAAACGCCACCCTGCCCTATGCGCTGGCGATCGCCAATGGCGGACTGTCTGTGCTGGCAAAGGACCCGGCGCTAAGCGCGGGTGTCAACACCGCCGCAGGCCACTGCACGCATCCGGCATTCGGGCTGGACTATGTAGAGCCTTGGCGCGCGCTGCAACCCGTCTTAGCCCCTGTCCTTCCCCGACAAGCTAGAGAAGGAAGTCTGCAAGCTGTCTCGGAAGTCCTGGCGGCGCATTAGTCTCGCTCTGTCCATTCCCCCCGACAGATCAGGGGGAATCGCAAACTGCAAGCATACCGGTTCGGACAGGACGGTATAGGGACGAGTCACTGGGTCACCCAATAATTTCGCTTGTATTGGCGGGCAAACCAAGTATCGCCCTTAGACAACCCTCAATATGACCCAGCTTGCGACTGGTCAAGGGCTGGCGAATCTGCCAGACTCGCAGCAAATGCATAGACCGCAAACCCCGCAAGCGAGCAGCCCATGAACGCGAACAAGAAGCGCCTGGCATTCTTCGGCGGCATCTGCATTAGCGGCATATTCTGCTACCTGGCTTTCCGCGGGCTGCAGCCGGAGCAAATGCTGCAGAGTCTGGGCAGCATCCGGCTGGAATATGTGCTGGCTGGCATGCTGGTGTATGCGCTGGCGATGGTGGTGATCGCGCTGCGCTGGCAATTCTTGCTGCGGGCGGTGAAGCTGGCGCCGCTGGGCGCGCTGAGCCAGCTGGTCGCTATCGGCTATATGGGCAACAATGTCTATCCGCTGCGGGCTGGCGATGGCTTGCGCATTGTGCTGCTGCGGCGCAATCACCGGGTGCCGCTGGTTCGCGCGACCACGATCGTCGTGTTGGAACGCGCCTTTGATGGCTGCGTGATGATCGCCTTCGTGCTCATCGGGCTGCTGTTTATCGACCTGCAATCCAGCGAAGTCGAAGCGATCGTTCGCCTGGCTGCGCCGGCTTTTGCGGCTGCCATGCTGCTTGCCTTGTTCCTGGCGGCGAAGCCCAATCTGCTGCGCGCGGTGGTCGGCTGGCTGGCGCATCTGCTGCCCGGTCGGCTGGGCATCGGCTTGCGGCGGCTCAGTGAAGATGTCATCGCGGGCTTGGAAGGCTTGCGCAATCCGCTGCATTTTCTTGGCGCGGTTCTGAGTTCCTTCACCACCTGGAGCATCGAGGCGGGCGTGTATTGGGTGGTGATGTTGGCTTTCTCCATGCGGCTGGATAATGCCTACGCGGTGTCGCTGTTGATCTGCGGCGCGGTGAACCTGGCTGGCATCATCCCGGCCTCGCCCGGGCAGGTCGGCGTCAATGAATTCGTCACGGTGGCGATTTTGACCGCGCTGGGACTGCCGGCGGCGCTGGCAGGCGTGTATGCCATTGTCGCGCACATCACGATCTGGCTACCGGGCGTGCTTGGCGGGCTCTTCTTTTTGCTGCGACAAGGTTTGAGTTGGGCAGATATCGGCCGCGCTGGCGAACTGGAAGGCGCAAACTAGACGCTGATCGCCGTATCAAAATGCCGAAGCAACGGCGCCAAGTCGTCCCACAGCCGCTCGGGGATCTGCAGTCGCGCCGCTGCCATGCTCGACTGCGCTTCGGATGGGACTCGCGCGCCGGGGATGGTCGAGGCAAGCTGCGGATGACGCGCGCAATATTGCAAAGCCACCGCAAGCATAGGCACAGCATAATCGGCGCAGAGTTGCTGAATGCGCGATACATGGTCGAGGCATGTTTGGCTAAAGCGCCGATTGAGATAACGCGTGTTCTCCCGAGGTCCGGTGACGAGCAGCCCGCGTTCGAGGGGCGTCGCTGCAATCAAACCAACATCGTGCTCGGCAGCCGCGGCAAAGATCTCGCGTTCGGCGATGCGATTGATCAAACTCCAGGAATCGGCGATGACCGCGCAGTCGAATTCGCCCGTTTTGATATAGCCGAGGTTGGTCGCCGGGTCGTTGGATGCCGTGCCGATATGATCAATGACGCCCTGATTCTGCAAGCTCCGTAATGCTCCCAGCGCTCCCTGCTGCGAAAGCACGAAGTCCATCGGCTGCCCCATGGCGTCATGGATGTAGACGACGGAAAGGCGCTGCAAGCCCATGCGCTCCAGGCTGGCGTAGACGCTGCGCTGCAGTCCCTCAAAGCTGAAGTCGTAGCCGTCGTGGGTACGGCCGGCTTTGGTCGTGATGACGAGGCGGTCTTTGGCGGCCGGTCGCTGGCGAAGCGCCTCACCGATCAAACGCTCGCTGAGACTGCGGCCATAGAGCGCGGCGGTATCAAAAAAAGTGCAGCCAGCATCAATCGCCGCAACCAGGGTCTGCACGCCCAATTCGTGGTCGATCTGGCTGGGCGCGCCATCATATTCACCGACCGTTTGATTCTGCGTGGGGATGCCGACAAAAGCCGTGCCAATACCCACGATGGGCAGTTGCATCTCGGTGCGCCCCAGCCGTTTTGTCTGCATCATCTTTGCCCCGCGCGTTTTCCGTTGCCGTTGCGGTATTCGGCGTCAATCTGCTCGTCCGTCTTGCCAAAGCGCCGCCGCCGATTGCCATATTCCACCAGCGCCAGATAAAACTGCTCGCGGTCAAAGTCGGGCCAGTAAGTCTCGGTGGTATAGATTTCGCTGTATGCGCCTTGCCAGATCAAAAAGTTGCTCAGGCGGAATTCGCCACTGGTGCGGATGATCAGGTCCGGGTCGGGCAGGTCGCTGGTATAGATGTAATTGCTGATCGTGGCTTCGGATATATCTTCGGGCGGGATGCCATCGCGAACGATATGTTGCACGGCGCGCACAATTTCATCGCGTCCGCCATAGTTGAAAGCCACATTGAGGATCAGCCGCTGGTTATCGCGCGTGAATTCGCAGGCATCCAGCACTTTGCGCGCCAGTCGCTTGTCGACGCCGTCCAACTCGCCGATATGCCGGATCTGCACGCCCTCGTCATGCAATTCTGCCAGTTCGCGGTCGATGACCATCTCCAGGATGCGCATGAGCAGCAGGACTTCGCGGCGGGGCCTCGACCAATTTTCAGTGGAAAAGGCATAGATTGTCATGATCTGCACGCCAAATTCAACAGCGGCGCGGATGATGCGGCGCAAGTTCTCTGTGCCCTGTCGGTGGCCTTCGCCGCGGGGCAAGCCACGCCGACGCGCCCAGCGTCCGTTGCCATCCATGATGATGGCCACATGCGCCGGCACTTTTTGCAGGGCTGGCAGACTATTGCGCATGCGCGCGCGCTGCGGCTCTCTCGTCAAAAAAGTCATGCTTGCTTCCTGGGCTGGCTGTTCAAAAAGGGGCGCCGCTGTCAACAACCCATATACACAACTGTGGGTCTTGCGCCTTAGCATAAAACGGCGGCACAGCTAGACTTCCATGATGTCCTTTTCTTTGTCTGCACCCAGCGTGCCGATCTGCGCGATGAAGTTGTCGGTCAGCTTTTGCACTTCTGCCTCGCCGCGTTTCTTCTCGTCTTCAGAGATCAGTTTTTCTTTTTCAAAGTCTTGCAAGTCGCTGTTGGCAGAACGGCGGATATTGCGGATGGCCACGCGCGTATCTTCCATACGGCGATTGAGGAACTTGACCAGCTCCATGCGCCGTTCGCGGGTCAGCGCCGGCATATTCAGACGGATGTTTTCGCCATCGATGTTGGGATTCACGCCGATATCCGACATCTGTATGGCTTTTTCGATATTGCGGATGGCGGTCTTGTCGTAGGGGCGGATGAGAATTTGCATGGCTTCGGGCGTGGAGATGCTCGCTAGTTGCCGCAATTCGCTGTCTTGCCCATAATATTCGACTGTGAGACGGTCGACCAAGGCGGTGCTGGCGCGTCCACTGCGCATACGACTTAGCTCTTCGCGAAAAACCGCGAGAGTCGCTTCCATTTTGCCTTTGGCTTCGTCCAGTATGTCTTCGGTCATGGCCTTCACCCGCTTCCAATATGTCTTGCCGCCAGCATCAGCGCTTGTCTGCGCCGCCAGCTTGCCTGATTATAGCGCATCTGCCCGATAGTGTAAGCGATAAACCAGCCGATGCCTCGACTGAAGAAATTTGCTCGCGGCGCGCGCGATACGATCCCGCTGATGGTGGGCGCTGCGCGGGAATGGCTGTGCAATGGCTGTCGCATCGGCTTGACAAGAATCGCGACTCGGCGGATACTGGCGATAACAACTGATCAAGCCTGTTTGGAGGCGGGCGGCATGCGCGAAGGGCTCGTCACCGACTCCGCGGAATCGACCAACCTGCGCGACCGCATCATCACGGCCAGCGTGCTTGTGCCGGTGGCTGTCTTGGCGTCTCTGGCTGGCGGCTGGCTGTTCCTGTGCCTGACGCTGCCCATCATGTGCATTGGCATGCTGGAATTCTTCGTTATGGAGAAGGACACGCCCATGCAAGGCAGCTCGCTGACCGGCATTCCCACGGCCTTGGCGATCGTGCTGGGCTTCTTCTTGGGCATCGACTGGCTGTGGCAAGCGGCGTTGGGAGCGGGAATCGCATTGACGCTGGCGCTGGAGATCGCGCGGAAGCCTCGGCAGCCAGGCCGCGCGCTGGCCCAGGTGGGCACGACCCTTTGTGGCATTCTCTATCTGGCATTCCCGACCGCCTTTCTGGTCAGCCTGCGCAATCGACCAGAAGATGGCTTGATGTGGCTCTTTGTGGTCTATGCCATCACCTGGGGCACAGACACCTTTGCGTATGTCTTTGGCAAGGTCTTCGGCAGGACGAAGCTGGCGCCGCTTATCTCGCCGAACAAGACCGTGGAAGGCGCTGTCGGCGGCATTTTCTGCGCCTGGGTGCCGGCTTTTCTCATCTTGCTGGTGGCGGGCAGGCTCGAGCCGCGCCTGGCGCCGATGATCGTGGTGGGTCCATTCCTGGCGGTGGGCGGCGATCTCTTCGAGTCGGGGCTGAAGCGCATCTTCCGCGTCAAAGATAGTTATGTGGCGGGTTTTAATGTCTTCCCCGGGCACGGTGGCGTGCTGGACCGCATTGACGCGCTGGTGTGGGTGGCCAGCTGGGTCTTCCTTTACCTCTTGAGCAACGGGGTGGCTTAGGGCTGCTTCGCAAATCACGGCTTTGTCGCGCCTTGTCGCATGCGGTATAATCACGGCAGCGACGCAGGAAATCTGGTGCTGCCATGCCAAAGTTCGAAACGCAAGTCTTGGTCAATCGCCCTGTCTTTCAGGTTTTCCGTTATGTGGGAGACTTCAACAACGATGTGAACTGGCGCAATGTGCACAACATCGGCATCACCAGCGGCGACCCCATTCGCACGGGCTCCATGGTGGCGATGACGCGCCGCATCATGGGTCGCAAGGGATTCGTCAACAGCGATGTGACCGACTACGATCGCAACAAGAAGATCGTGTTGAAGGGTTCCTATTGGGGCTTCCCCTTCGTTTCGACCATCATTTTCGACCATCGGGGCCAACAAACCAATGTGCGCGAGAGCCTGGAAATCCGCACGCGTTGGTTCTTTTGGTTTGGCATCTTCTTCAATCTGACGTTGAAAGGCGTGCTGCGCCGCGAATGGGAAGCCCTAAAGCAACTGCTCGACTCGCACGCCGATTTGAGCTCCAAGTCCAAACGCAGTTAGACGATCAACATGTCTTCCGCTTTGGGCTTGTCGCCGCCAATGCCGATGGCCATCGCATATTGCGCGATTAAATGCTGCGTAGAAAAATGCTGCATCAGCTGGAAGAAGTAGTACAGGATGATCGAAAGCGTCACGCCAGCCGCACCCGTCAAGCCGCCAAAGACACTATCCGCCAGCGAACTGAATAGTCCATAGCCCAGCGACAGCAAGATCATAAACAGCAGCAAGAAAGCGCCCCAGCGCCAATTCTGCCGAGCAATGACCATGTTGCGCCGCAGCTGCCAGGCCACGCGATGATGCCCTTCGGCCGCCATGCGCGCCATGCCCACGAAATAAGCCCAGCCCATCACCGCCGCCGCGCCTATCGTCAGCAAGAAGGCAGCCATGCCCAACAGACCATTGATGATGCCCAGACCGCTGGTGAAGCCCAGCACGACTGCCTCGACGATGATCAGCGCCACAAACAGCACACCATAGCCGATGCCCGCCAGCAGCAGATAAACGCCGTCTGCCAGTTCGCGCCCGAGTTGGATCGCCGGCAGTTGCTGGTCGTCTTGCATCAGCACACGCAGCACCGACACGCTGTAACCTGACAGCCACAATCCGCTGACCACCGCCACGACAATGATGCCAAGCATGCCCATGACAGCCGTCCCGCTCAGGGCAAGATCGGGCATCTGCAGGTGGCTGACTCCATCCCAGTTGGAAAATGCCATCATGAATCCATCCAGGTCGAAGGAATTGAAGAATAGCCCGGTGAAAAGCGCCATGGCGATCGTCATCACCAGCACGATGCTGAATACCTTGGCGAAGTTGACAAATGGATAGCGTAACGCACTGAAAAAGTTCATCTGCTGCCCTTGTGAGATCTAAGAGAATGTCCGATATGCTGTTTGGACGCTAGTTTAACACAGCTTGTGCAAGCTAGCGAACTTCTTCCAGCCGGTCGTGTGCAGGCGGCGGCGCAGCAGAAAGCGCTGTGATCTCTGCATACCATTCCGCTGTCAATGCCACATCCAGCGCGGCCAGCGAGTCTTCCAGTTGCGTCAGGTTGCGCGCGCCGATGATAGGCGCTGTCACGCCCGGATGCGCCATCACCCAAGCCACTGCCAATGTGGCCGGCGTAAAACCGCGTCCTGTGGCGTGCGCGGCGAAATCGGCGGCAGTCTGATAATAATCGGCTGGACCATAGCGCTTCATGTACATCTTGTTTTCGATTAGCCGTCCCGTTTGCGGTTTGGATTCGGGCGCATATTTCCCGGTCAGCAAGCCGCCGCCCAGCGGGCTGTAGGGGATCACGCCGATCTGCTCTTGCGCGGCCATGGGCAAGATTTCAACTTCCGCCTGGCGTTTGACCAAGTTGTACATGGGCTGAAGGCATTCGATGCGCGCCAAGCCAGACTGCGCCGCAATGCCCTGCGCTTTCATCACCTGCCAGGCCGCCCAGTTGCTGACCGCCGGATAGAGGATCTTGCCCTGCCGCACCAGGTCGTCAAGCGCGCGCAGCATCTCGTCTATGGGCGTATCGGCATCGTAATGATGCAAGAAGTAGACATCGATGCGATCGGTATTGAGCCGCCGCAGGCTGTCTTCCACCGCCAGCTGGATATGACGCCGCGATGCGCCACCGGCATTGATATCGCTGCCCGTGCCAGAAACCACCTTGGTCGTCAGCACGATATCATCGCGGCAGCCGGCGATCAGCCCGCCCAGAATCTCTTCTGAGCGTCCACCAGCGTATACATTGGCGCAATCGAAAAAGTTAATGCCACGTTCGCGACAGCGGTGAAACATGCGCGCCGATTCTGCTTCGTCTGCGATATCGCCAAAGGACATCGTGCCAAAGCAAAGCGGCGATACCTTCACGCCCGTGCGACCCAAACTGCGGTAGTCCATGTTGATCTCCTCTTTTGTTAATCCGATGCCAGTCGTCCCTGCGCCACCAGCTCGACCTGCCCGCCAACACGAATCGCAATCTCGCCCGATGCGCGGCTGGCATGCAGATGCAACAGCGATGGTCGACCGATTTGATAGCCCTGCTCGGCGCGCAGGCGCAAATCGCGTCCTGCAAAATAGCCATATTGCAGCATGTAAGCCGCGATGCAGCCGGCGGCGCTGCCTGTGGCCGGGTCTTCTGGCGCGCCATAGATATCGTCCAGAACGCGCACATGGATGTCGTTTTCGGCATGAAGCGTTTCGCTGCAAAAGACCGCCGGCCCGATCGCCTCGTGCGCGCCCAACAGCGCCCGCAGTCGGTCGAGATTGACCCAGGCTCGCTGCAGCGCGTCCAGCGAAACAAGCGGCGCCAGCACGAATGGCAAGCCTGTCGACACTTCCACGATCGGGAAGCGCGGGTCGATGTCGTCTGCGGCGATATTGAGCACGCGAGCCATGTCCGCTGCGGCGAACTGATGCCCAAATCGCGGGGGATTCTGGCGCATCCACAGCACATCATCTGCGCCGAAGGTCACCGGGATCTGCCCAATGGGCAGGTTCAACGTCAGTTCATCGACCGGCGCGCCGATCAGCTCGCGCTGGATGATATACGCCGTGCCCAAAACGGGATGACCAGCGAAGTCGACCTCGACCTCGGGCATGAAGATGCGCGTGTTATAGCCGCCATTTTCTGGCGTATCGGCGGTGACGAAAGTGATCTCGGAAAAGTTGATTTCTTTCGCCAGTTGCTGCATCAGCGCCGTCGGCGGGTTGCCCAGATAAACCGCCAATTGATTGCCGGTGTACTTGCGCCCGATGGTGAAGACATCTACGATGAAGAATTCCATTTGCGCCATATCAGCGAATTCCTCCTGTCGACAGATCGCCCTGCCAGCGTTGTGGCGCATCCACTGCCGCTCCTTGCAGCAGGCGTCCGTAGTGCTGTGGCTTGCGCTGATGCATCAATGGGAAGAGCGCAAGAACCTGTTCCCGCACATCGGCGCGCAGCACAGCGTCGATCACCTGGTCGCTGTCGCGGCTGGCTTCTGCCAAGATCGTGCCCAGCGGGTCGCAAATGAAGCTGCTGCCATAAAAAGTGACGGCATTTTCGCGCCCGATGCGGTTGCAAGCGGCGATAAACAATCCATTCGCCACAGCGTGCCCGCGCATCACCAGCTGCCAGGCGACGGCGGAATCGAAGTCGGGCGCATTGGGCTCGCTGCCGATTGCTGTGGGATAATAAATGAACTCCGCGCCTTCCAGGGCATAGATGCGCGCCAACTCGGGGAACCACTGGTCGTAACAAGTCGGCGCAGCCAGCTTCAGCGCGCCGATATCGTGCACGGGATATTGCCCCGCGCCGTCAAAATAGTCGGTCTCGTGATAGCCGTCGCCGGACGGGATATGTACTTTGCGCGTGATGCCTTTCAGCCTGCCAGCCGGGTCATGGAGGGTGGCTGTGTCCCAATAGCCGCCGGTCGCATCGCGCTCGAAGAGGCTGCCTATGAGAAATACGCCGTGCCGCCGAGCCAGCTCGCTGAAGAAGCGCTCGGATTCTCCGCCGGGGATGGTTTCTGCCCATTGAAAGCCCGCCCGGTCGCGCAGCCCAGGGAAGTAGGGCAAGATGCTGAATTCGGGCAGGCAGATCAGGTTTGCGCCGGTTGCGGCAGCTTGCGCCACCAGCCCGCGATAGAGCGCTTGTGTTGAAGCCCGGTCGCCCGTCCAGTGCCCCTGCGCCAGGGCGATGTGCAGGTCTTTCATGCGCCTGCCTCCGCGATGATCTCTTGCGCCGCTCGTTTGCCTGTGAAGTAGGCGCCGTGCACCGTCGCAGCCAAATGGTGGGGGGCGCTGGCTTCTCCCGCCCAATAGAGTGGCGGCGTGGGCTGTGCCAGTTTATCACGCGCGGCATAATGACCGGGCAAGCAGACGCTGTAACCCCCCAACGCAAATTCATCGTGATTCCAAGCCACCCAGCGCGCCTTGCTGGCCTTCAAGTCGGGCTGATCTATTTCTTCACGCAGAGTCGCCAAGCCCGTCTCCAGCGCCGATTGTTCGCCCAGTTGCAGCAATTCCCGCGCGTAATCGCCGGTGGCAAATGCCGTCCAGACGACCGCGCCGCTCGGCCTGCCCAGCGATGGCGACCACCACATGGGCGGGCTGCCAGCCGAGTAGATCGCGCCGATTTTTGGATCGAGCAGGGGTGCGTCGAAGAGGTATACCAGCTTGAGCACGGGCCCCATTTGCAAGCCAGCCAGCGCCTCGCTTTTGACAGTTGGCAGCGTAGGCGTGAATCGCAGTCGCGCGGCTTGCAGCACCGCCAGCGGCAGGGTTATCACAGCGGCATCGGCAGAGTAGCTCGCGCCCGAGACGACCTGCGCCTGGACGCCCTCCGACCAATTGATGTGGCTGACGGCGCAATGTAGATGGATATCCAGCCCGGCAGCCAACTGCGTGTAATAAGCGTCATAACCATCCAGGATTCGGTGGTCGCTGTAATCTTCGCTGGCATCGCTGTCATGGAATAATTGGGCATGCGCCTTGGCGTTTAGATAACGCATATCATCGCCTTCTGCGTTGGCGAAGGAGCGCTGCACATAGCGAATCTGCGCCGGGCTGAAGCCGATGCGCTGCAAGTAGCTGCCCAGGTCTTCGTCAGCACGAGGCTCGGGCACATCGCCCAGCTCCCAAGAGCGCGTTACGTCCAGTTCAGGGGATTGCGCCCGCGCCTCGCCCATAGTCTGCCAGTCGCCCGCTTCGCTGCGGATCATAGAATCGTCCAGCTTGTTCCAGTGCCAGGTGCGCAGACCCAGCTTGCGAATCCAGCCCCAGGTGTTGACTTCTGCGCCGCGCCCGTGGATCAATTCCGCGCCGAACTCAACCGGGATATCGGCGAAGTCTCGGTCGGTCCAGACTCGCCCACCGATGCGGTCTCGCGCTTCCAGCACGGTCGCGTTTATGCCCGCCTGCTGCAAATGCCAAGCCGCCGACAAGCCCGCTATGCCCGCGCCAATCACCAGGGCTTTCATCTAGTCGCCGCCTTCGGCATATTGCGGGTTTTCCCAGATGATTAGCACGCCGGCATTGCCTGCCTGTGGCTCGTCGTCATAGTCGGTTACTACGGAGACAGCGCGAAAGCCGCGATTCATCTGCATCGTCACAGTGGGGTCTGTAATCTGGCGCTCTATGACCCGCTGCCCGTATTCTCGCACATTCATGCTGTCGGCGTATTTGTGATAACCCATGAGCATGCCGACCGCATACCAGCCGCGCAGGTTGAGCGAACGCACCAGGTCGAAGCGGACGCGGTACAAGCCCGTGCCGATGCCTTGGCGGCGATAATTGGGGCGGACAGCCATCTCTGCGCCATAGAGCCAGTCGCCGGCAGGTTCGTGCGCAACCAGCCGCGTATCGCCAATCGCCTCGATCCAGGGCAGCATGGACGCAGTGGGCGGCCGGGCTGTGCGCATCGTTGCCGCCATGCCGACCGCATGTCCCGCGCCCGGACCGCTGGTGCGGATGGCAACAAACTGCCCGCGTGGGAAGCGCTCAATATGCGCCAATATATCGTCCGAAGTGAAGCATTCGCTGCACTCTTCGGTATACGATATGTTGTAGGCTTCGCGGATTGTGCTCGCCGCTGAGTCTGCGTGCCAATGCTGGGTATTCATCACGGCGATGCCTGGCAAGTCCAACAAGACATCTTTCTCGTCGAAATGCCGCAGCCACCAGCTATCCGCGCTCATGTGCAGGGTGCGTGTGCCGTCTTCATCGGTCGTCCACCTCGGCTCATAGGGGTCGATATCATCGCCAGCCTCTTCTGCGCCCTGTTCAATCAGACGCTTCTGGATTTGCGGCCAGTCGCTTTCGAGGGCTTGCTTGAGCGCTGACGAATCTGCTTTGCGCTTTGACATGGATAGCGTCCGTTCTGGCTGTCGCGTTGGATACGTGGCATTCACCCCTACAATAAGTTACTATGCGGGGCAAGGCTAGAGCAAGTCGCTGGCGGCAAGGCGGTACCCTTTTCATGTCTCGGTGGTTTCGGCGCTCACAGAAGAATGGCTCGCTGCTGGCGCTGCCGACGGCGCTGTGGCTGCTGGTCTTTTTTGTGCTGCCGCTGGTGATTGTGCTGGTCGTCAGTTTGATGTCGCGGGGGCGTGGCGGCGTGGCGCAGATGCCGCTGACCCTTCAGCATTATGAACGGACATTTGGCATCTTTTCGATCATTTTGTGGCGGTCGATTGGGCTGGCAGGCTTAACGACGATCGTTTGTCTGCTGGTGGGCTATCCGCTGGCATTTTTCATCAGCACACGCCGGCGACGCATCGTCCAGCAGATCACGCTCTTTCTGGTCATCTTGCCATTTTGGACGAACTTTCTCATCCGCACTTATGCTTGGCGCATATTGCTGGGCGACGAAGGCACGATAAACGGCATCCTGCGCGCGCTGGGCATCATCAGCGAGCCACTCCAGCTGTTGAATACACAATTCGCTGTGCTGGTGGGCTTGGTGTATGGTTTCCTGCCTTTTATGGTGCTGCCCATATTCGCTTCGGTAGAGCGCTTCAACTTCCGCTATGTCGATGCCGCGCAGGACCTGGGAGCGAATGAAACGCGAGCATTTCTGCGCGTCGTCTTGCCATTGACCATGCCGGGACTGCTGGCGGGCTGCGCGCTGGTGTTTATCCCGTCGGTGGGCGCGTTCGTCACGCCCGACCTGCTGGGCGGCGCCAGGGGACTCATGATCGGCAACTTGATCAACAACCAGTTCGGCGGTTCGGGCAATATGCCGCTTGGATCGGCTTTGTCCATCGTGATGATGGGCGTGGTGATGCTGTCGCTGCTGGTCTATGTCTTTGGCAATCGGCGGCAGACGGGGGCCTGATGTCGGCGCAAGCCCTGATAAACGAAAGCGCGCTGGGGCGCAATCGGCGCGTCAAGCAGTTGGGCAAGCTGGGCTTGTGGCTGAACCCGGTCCTTGCCTATTTCTTCTTGTGGGCGCCGATCCTGGTGCTAGTGCTATTCTCTTTCAATCAGAGCAAGTCGGTGGCTTCATTCACCGGCTTCACGTTGAAGTGGTACAGCAATATCCTCAACAATATTGTCGGCGCAGAAAGCGCCTTTTCCACCGAGATCATGCTCAACGCCTTTCGCAACAGCCTGTTCGTGGGCACGATTGCCACAGCAATCGCGACGGTGCTGGGCACCATGATCGCGCTGGCCATGGCGCGCGGCAGCTTCCCCGGCAAGCGGCTGCTGGATGGCTTGCTGTTTCTGCCGGTCGTCATCCCCGAGATCACGCAAGCCATTTCGCTGGCGATCTTTTTCAAGGTAGCCTTTGACTGGATTCATCTGCTCAGTGGCGAGCGCGTATTCCCCGGCTTCCATACCATCATCATGGCGCATGTTACCTTTAATATCTCGTATGTGGCGATCGTGGCGCGGGCGCGGCTGGCGGATATGGACCCGACCCTGGAAGAAGCGGCGAGGGACCTGGGCGCAAACCCCTGGCAGACATTCTGTCGCGTCACGTTTCCGCTGATCTTGCCCGGGGTGATTGCTGGCGCGCTGCTGGCATTTACGTTGTCCCTGGACGACTTCGTCATCACATTTTTTACTTCTGGCGTGGGCACGACCACCCTGCCCGTCTTCGTCTATGGCTTGCTGAAGCTCACCGTCACGCCCGAGGTTAACGCCATCTCGACAATCATGATGCTATTGAGTACGCTTTTAATAGGGATTTCGCTGGCATTGCAGGGGCGCAGCGCGTCCCGAAGCTAGATGTTTTTTCACAATCATTGAGGAGGAAAGACATGAAGCACTTTCTGCTACTGATACTGGCATTTTTGCTGCTTGTGCCGGCTGCCGCAGATGATGACATGGCGGCCTGGACTTGTCCCGAAGGCTATGAAGGGCAGACCTTGAGTATCTTCAACTGGTCGACCTATATCGCGGAAGACACGGTGCCCAATTTCGAGGCGGCTTGCAGCGTCACGGTCAACTACGACATCTACGATAGCAACGAAGCCATGCTGGCGCGCATCCGCCAGGGCAACCCGGGATATGACCTGGTCGTGCCCAGCGGCGGCACAGTGCAACGTATGGCGGAAGAAATGCTGTTGATCCCGATTGACATGGAGATGATTCCCAACGTCGCCAACGTGATCGAAGATTTCCTCGCGCCCGCCTTCGACCCCGAGAATATGTACTCCTTGCCTTATCAGTGGGGCACCCTGGGCGTTGGATATCGTACCGATGCCTTCCCCGATGGCATAAGCAGCTGGGACGACATTTGGGCGCACGAGGGCAATGTCGCCTGGATTGACGACCGCGACTCGATGTTTGGCATCGCGCTGACGATTTTGGGCTATGACCCGAACACAACCGACAGCGGCGAAATCAACGAAGCGCGCGATTATCTCATTGAGCATGGCGGCAATGTCGTGACAGTTGCCGCGGATGATGGGCAAGTGCTGCTCGAGCGCGGCGAAGTCGATGTGGCGGTCGAATATAGCGGCGACATTTCGCAGATTCTGTGGGACTGCGAATGCGAGGATTATGCCTATGTTTTGCCCGGCGGCGTGGGCAATGTCTGGTTCGACAATATGGCGATCCCGGTCGATGCGCCGAATCCTGAGCTGGCTATGGTCTTCATGGACTACATCTTGGATGCCAAAGTGGGCGCGGACTTGACGAACTACATCGCCTATGCCTCGCCGAACCAAGCCTCGATCGACTCGGGTTATATCGACGAAGAGATTCTCAATGACCCGACGGTCTTCCCGCCGGCCGACCAGCTGGCGAATCTCTTCGTTGTCATCGACAAAGGCGCTGAAGCGGAGCAGCTGATCAACGACGCCTGGGACGAGTTGCTGATCTTCCTGGGCGCATAGGCGGCAAGGCGCCGTCCATCGCATACCCCTCTCCGAATCATCAGAGAGGGGTCTTGCCGGCCATAGGGTACAGATCTCAGGATTGTCATGTCCAGCTTCGACGTCGAACTCATCGACATCGTCAAAGACTTTGAATCGGGCGGCAGTCGACTGCGGGCAGTGGACCATATCAACGTGCAGATCGCCGATGGCGAGTTCTTCGCGCTGCTGGGCCCCAGTGGCTGTGGCAAGACGACCACCCTGCGCTTGATCGCTGGTTTTGAACAGCCCACAGCCGGTCGCGTGCTGATTCGCGGCCGCGCCATGGAAGGCATCCCGGCCTATCATCGTCCTGTCAACACGGTCTTCCAGGATTACGCGCTCTTCCCCCATCTCACAGTCGAGCAGAACATCATGTTCGGATTGCAGATGGAAGGACTTGAGAAGAAAGAGGCGCAGAAACGGGCGCTGGAATCGCTGGAGCAGGTGCGATTGCCGGGCGTGGGCAGGCGCAGACCGCATCAGCTTTCTGGCGGGCAGCAGCAGCGTGTGGCGCTGGCGCGGGCGCTGGTCAAACAGCCGGCGGTGCTGCTGCTGGACGAGCCACTGGGCGCGCTGGACTTGAAATTGCGCAAGAATATGCAGGTCGAACTGAAGGCGCTGCAGCGGGATGTGGGCATCACTTTCGTTTATGTTACGCACGACCAGGAAGAAGCCATCACCATGGCCGACCGCATCGCCGTGATGAACAATGGCGAGATGCTGCAAGTCGGCAGTCCCAAAGAAATCTACGAGCGACCTGGCACGCGCTTCGTGGCCGATTTCATTGGCGAGACCAACTTCGTCGATGGCACGTTGTTGGAGCGCGATGAAGAGGGATTTGGCACGGTCAAACTGATGAACGACGCGGTCATCCGCGCGCAGCTTTCGGATACGTTGGCATCCACTGGCGGTCCCGTGTTGGTGGCCATTCGTCCCGAGCGCATCAGCATCTGCCGCGCCGACGCTGGACCGGCGGGGCCGGGCACGACATCGTTGGCCGCCAGGCTGGTCGACAGCCAGTACATCGGCACAGATACACGCTTCACACTGCAAATCGGCGAGACAATCGAGCTGGTGGCGCGCGTGCAGAATATCGACGATCTGCCCAAAGCCGCCTTCCCGGTCGGCCAGGCTGTAACAGCCAACTGGAGCGAGACCAGCACAACAATTTTGGATCACTGAGGCTTTTTATGTCAAATGCTGCGCTGCTCGCACCCGACCAGATCCCCACCATCGATGGAGGCGCTCGTCAGCCGCTCGATGCCAAGACTGGCTTCGTGGTGACAGACGAATTCAAGCGCTTCAACCAGAAGTACGATATGTTCAACCGCGCTGTTTGGGACGACGAAGTGCGCTCCGAACGGGCTCGCAAGTTCTTCGAATCCTACTTCACCGATCTTGCGCAATTCCGCAAGGTCGAGGGCTTTCAACACCGCGATTATGCCCTGCGCAACGCCGCCTGGTACATCGCCGATTTCACCGCCGACCTGCTGGAGCTCTCGGACGACCGCAAAGAAGGCTTCCTGGACAGCTATACCATGTTCCGCGAAGGCGCGACCCGTCAGCAGATCGCCCCGCCCGAGCAGCACAGCGCCGAGTTGAAACGCGCCGCCGCCTTCCTGGGCTGCGACACAGTGGGCATCTGCGAATTTGACGAGCGCTGGGTCTATACGCACAATTACAGCCGCCAGTTGCTGCGCGACAAAGAAATGGACCTGCCCGCTGGCTTGACGCATGTGGTCGTCATCGTCAACGAGATGGATCATGAAACCATCCGGACGGTGCCATCGGCATTGAGCGGCGCAGCAACAGGCCAGGGTTACAGCCGCGACATCATCGGCGCGCTTTCGGTGGCGCAATACATCCGCAATCTGGGTTATCGCGCTGTCGCCAGCCTCAACGATACGGCACTGTCTATCCCGCTGGCGATACAGGCGGGCCTGGGTCAATACGGACGCCACGGTTTGCTGATCACGCCGCAATTTGGTCCGCGCGTGCGCATCGCCAAAATCTTCACCGATCTGCCGCTGGTGGCTGACGAACCCATCGACTTCGGCGTTACGGAAACCTGCGATATATGCCGCCGCTGCAGTGATGGCTGCCCGGTCAAGGCGATTCCTTTCGATGCGCCGACCTTCGAAAGGCCCGATGACATCTCGCACCTCAAGGGCGTCAAAAAGTGGACGATTGATGCCAGGCGCTGCTTCCAGTTTTGGGCGAATCAAGGCACAGATTGTTCGATTTGCATTCGCGTCTGCCCCTACAACAAAGACTTCAGCAAATCTTTCAATCGGCTGCTGGGCTGGATGTTGGGCAATCGCTGGCGGCGGCTAGCGCTGTGGCTGGATGAAAAACTGAAATACGGCGGACGCAAGACGGCTGGCTGGTGGTGGCGGCGCACAGTCGATGACTAAGTGGTTGATGTTGATCTTGCGTGGCTGCCTGGCGCTCGGATGGACGGCGTTGCTCTGCCTGCTGCTGCTCCAGCCCGAAGCCGATCCACTGCTCGACCTGGGCATCCCCGAAGGCGAAAACACCCTATTGCGCGAGCTGGCGTTCGGCGCGGTGCATCTGGCCGCCTTCGCTTTCACCTGTAGCCTGTGGACATGGGCGCTTGCGGCGCGATTCACTTTGCAGGCCAGCGTGCTCGCAGCTGTTGTGATTTCGCTTGCGCTGGGTTGCCTCACCGAGTTGGCGCAAGGCTATACGCCCGACCGTCACGCGTCCTGGCTGGATATCGGCGCGAATATCGCCGGCGCCTTGATGGCCGCGCGCGTGCTCTGGCGGATCGTCACAAAGACACCCTAGGTCGCGCGATAATCCGGGTTGTGCCAGACAATCAGCGTCGCCCAGTTGTCGCTGGCTTCGTCCTCGATATAGTCCCGCAGCAATCCACGCACAAGAAAACCACGCCCCAACTGGAAAGACAACGTGTTGTCGCGCAGTTGCCCCTGCACCACCTTGTCTACATAGTCTTGCGGGGTCATGGCTTGTTTATGCGCTGCGAAGCCGGGAATCAGCCCGCCCGCGACAATGCCACGCCGATTGAGCCGCTGGACGATGCCTTTGCGCGCCGCATATAGCCGCGAACCCACCCCGCGCCGCCGATAATCAGGATGCACGCTGATGTCGCCGCCGTAATACCACTCGCCCGCCGGGTCATGATGACTGTACCAGCCGCCGTCGATGATCTCCTGAAATCTGTGCTGGGCATCGTCAAAGTCGAAGTCGATGAGAAAGCCAGAGCCCAAGCCAATAACCTGCTCGTCCGCCAGCGCGACGAAGTTGCCCTCGGGGAAGAGACGACAATGAGCCCGAAAATGCGCCTCGTTCATCAATTCGCTTTCCGCAAGCGTGGGGAAACAATCGCGCTGCAGCTGCGCAAGGGCAGCGGCATGACGCGGCTCTATGGTCTCGATGCGGATGTCGTCCATGGCTGGCGAAAGCCCTGTCCGTTGACACAGCTACGCAACAAGTATTGCCCAATCGCCATTCAGGCATCGAAAATTGGACTGCAATGGACATAACCAGTTGGGCTGGCGTACACTAGCATGGATGCTAGCGCGAAAATACAAGCGAGGTGAAGACATGGCTACCAATGGACAGCAGCCAAATCCAAACGCGACCGGCACGGACAAAGTGAAACGTGGCTTGGCACAGATGCTCAAGGGCGGCGTGATCATGGATGTGGTGACCCCCGAGCAAGCCAAAGTCGCCGAAGATGCCGGAGCAGCGGCTGTCATGGCGCTGGAGCGAGTGCCTGCCGATATCCGCGTGCAGGGCGGCGTGGCGCGTATGAGCGACCCCGACATGATCGAAGGCATTATCGAGGCGGTCTCGATACCTGTCATGGCGAAAGCGCGCATCGGGCACTTTGTGGAAGCGCAAATCCTCGAGGCGCTGGGCGTCGACTACATCGACGAGAGCGAAGTGTTGACCCCCGCCGATGAAGAGCACCACATCAACAAATGGGGTTTCTCTGTGCCATTCGTTTGTGGCTGCCGCAACCTGGGCGAGGCGCTGCGCCGCATCAACGAGGGCGCGGCCATGATGCGCACCAAAGGCGAGGCGGGCACAGGCGATGTCGTCGAAGCTGTACGCCATGCCCGCGCTGTCAATGGCGAAATCCGCCGCATCAGCTGCATGGACGAAGACGAACTCTATACCTACGCCAAAGAGATTCGCGCGCCTTACAACCTGGTCAGAGAGACAGCCGTGCTGGGGCGGTTGCCGGTGGTCAACTTCGCTGCCGGCGGGGTGGCCACGCCAGCCGATGCCGCGCTGATGATGCAGCTGGGCGTGGACGGCGTCTTTGTCGGCAGCGGCATATTCAAGAGCGGAAACCCGGCTCTGCGCGCCAAAGCCATCGTCAAAGCGGTTACGCACTTCCAGGACGCGCAGATTCTAGCCGATGTCAGCCGCAACCTGGGCGAAGCCATGGTCGGCATCAATGTGACGCCGGATGAAGTGATCTTGGGCAAGCGCGGCTGGTAAAAGGTAACCATAGCCCCCCTGCCCCAATATGGGGGGAGGGGGAAATTGACATCGGGCTATCTTGTTGCGATTGCCTCGCTCAGCTTTGAGTCGGGCGACCCAATGGCTAGCCCTACACCACCTCTGTACGCTCTGTCGATTTGTGGTTTCGGACTGTGCTAATGAAGTATGCTTGACAGGTTCAAGACCGTCACAACAGGAGTGCTGTCTATGCGAGGGCAAGCCATCGACGCGCTGGAAACACCCAGCGTGCTCATTGACATGGACATCATGGAGCGCAACATCGCGCGGATGCAGGAGCGCTGTGACCAGTTGGGCATCGACTTTCGCCCGCATATCAAAACGCACAAGATTCCCGATATCGCGCGCCGTCAGCTGGAGGCAGGAGCGGTCGGCATCGCCTGCCAGAAAGTCAGCGAGGCAGAAGTCTTCGCCAGCGCCGGCTTCCGCGATATTCAGATCCCATACAACATCGTGGGCGCGCGAAAAACGGCCCGATTGGCTGAACTGGCAAAGCAAGCCGCTATCAGCGTGACGGTCGACAGCCGCGCCGTGGTCGATGGCATTGCCGCGGCGGCACAGACAGCCGGGGCGCATATCAACGTGCTGGTTGAGCTTGTCTCGCTGGGCAAACGCACAGGCGCCACGCCAGGCGACGCGCTGCGGCTGGCGCAGCATATTTCTGCCACTGCCAATCTGCGTTTCGCTGGCGTGATGGTTTATCCGTCCGATGCCGTCATGCGCCCGCGCCTGGCAGAAACACTAGCGCTGCTGGAAGCGGCTGGCATCCCGGCAAGGACGATCAGCGGCGGTGGCAGCGGCGCAATCCGCGAGGCGCATCTGCTGCCCGAGTTGACCGAAATGCGCGTGGGCACTTATGTATTTTGGGATTGGGGCAGCGTCGACAAAGTCTATACGACCTTCGATCATTGCGCGATGCGCGTGCGAGCAACAGTCGTCAGCGCCAACGAAGCCAGCCGCGTCATCCTGGATGCCGGCAGCAAGTCGATTCATTCGGAAACAGTCGAAGGGCGTTACGGCTACATAGAAGAGTTTCCCGATGCGCGTTTGCACCAGGTCAATGAAGAGCATGGCTATGTTGATTTCAGCGCCTGCGCGACCATACCGGCTGTCGGCGATGTTCTGCATATCATCCCTGTCCACACCTGCGTGGTGACCAACCTGCACAATCGGCTCTACGGCGTGCGTAGTGGCCTGATTGAGCAAGTGTGGGATGTGGCTGCGCGGGGCCTGGTTTGGTAAAAGAAGAGACTCGCCCATGCTGGTAATAGACGGACACCTCGATCTGTCTCTGAATGCCTTGCAGTGGAATCGTGATCTGCGGCAGTCGGCCTATACCATCCGCGCCAACGAGGCCGGACTGCCGGGCAAGGGACGCGCCAAGAACACGGTCGCGCTGCCGGAGATGCGGCGTGGACGGATCGCGCTGTGTTTTGCGACGCTGCTGGCGCGAAACACCGGGCGCAAAGTGGCGCACATGGATTATGAGTCACAGGCGCAAGCGTATGCAACTGCGCAGGGACAGCTGGCCTATTATCGCGGGCTGGAGCTGGACGAGCAGGCGCGCATCATTGCAGATGCCGAAAGCTTGCGGGCGCATATCGCCGAGTGGCAAGCCTGGGAAGAGGCTGACGCAGATCAAGCTGCAACACCGCCACTGGGCTTCGTCATCGCTATGGAAGGCGCAGACCCCATCCGCGAGCCAGATCAATTGGCAGCTTGGTGGGATGCGGGCTTGCGGCTGCTGGGGCCAACGCACTATGGACCAGGGCGTTATGCCGGCGGCACGGGCACTGAACTGGGACTGACCGAGCTGGGCGCCCCTTTGCTGCGCGAGATGATGCGCCTGGGCATGGCGCTGGACATGACGCACCTGAGCGACCAGGCATTTTGGGAAGCCGCGAATCTCTACGAAGGACCGCTGCTGGCCAGCCACAACAACTGCCGGGCGCTTGTGCCTCATCAGCGGCAATTCAGCGATGAGCAGCTATGTTTCATCATTGAGCGCAATGGCGTGATCGGCGCGGCTTTTGATGTGTGGATGCTGCAGCCGGGCTTCCTGCGCGGGGAGAGCAATCAGGCTGTTGTCATCGACACAGTGATCGATCACATCGACCATATCTGCCAGTTGGCGGGGGACAGCCAACATGCCGCCATTGGCAGCGACCTGGATGGCGGCTTCGGGCGCGAGCAATCTCCCTGCGATCTGGATACCATCGCCGATTTCCAGCAGCTGCCGGGCAAACTGGCTGCGCGCGGATTCTCGGCGGGCGATATCGCCAACATATTGCAGGGCAACTGGCTGCGTCTGCTCTTTGGGGCTTGGGACAGTTAACGCAGCAGCGGTCTCATTTGTTCCAGCGCGCGTTCCAGCACGGGCAGTTCCGCGGCATAGCACAGACGCAAATACCCTTCGCCTTGGGGGCCAAAAGCTGCGCCGGGCGCCAAGCCGACGCCACATTCGAGCAGCAGTCTCCGCGCGAAGTCATAGCTGCCTGACACGCCATCCACAGCGAAAAAGGCATAAAAGGTGCCGCTGGGCAGTGGGCACACAACGCGGGGCAGCCCGGCAAATGTCTCTGCCACCAGGTCGCGCGCGGCACGATAACGTTGCAGCGACTCGCGCAGAAAAGCCTCGCCTTCGCGCAGCGCGGTGATGCCAGCGATCTGCGTGGGCGCGAATATGCACGAGAAGTTGAACTCGGAAACCATCTCCAGCGTCTTCATCAGTGAGCGCGGTCCGGTCAGCCAGCCCAGACGCCAACCCGTCATCGCCCAGGATTTGGAAAAGCTGTTTACGATCAAGTATTTGTCGTCTTCGTTGACTTTGTCGGCGAAGCTGGGCGCGAACGCCCGGTCATAGACGATACGCGCATAGACTTCGTCGGCGACCAACCAGATGCCCCGTTCGCGGCAGAAATCGAGGATGCGCTGCTGTTCGTCATCTTCCAGCATCCAGCCGGTCGGGTTGTTGGGCGAGTTGATGAGCAGGGCGCTGGTGTTGGGCTGCACAGCTGCAAAGAGTTCATCCAGGTCGAGCCGCCAGGCATCATCACGCGGGCGCAGCGACACGCGGATGATCTGTGCGCCCAGGATCTCGGCTGCGGCGGGCAGGTTGGGCCAAACCGGCGATGGCACGAGCAGCGAATCGCCCTCCGCCACGATGCACTGCAAGGCCAGCGACAGCGCTGTCATGCCCGAGGGAGTCACGCCGACATTGGCAGCTGTCAAGCGCAGGCCATAGAGCGCATTCATATAGTCCGCAAGCGCTTCTCGCAGCGGCGGGATGCCCAGGTTGGGCTGATAAAATGTTTGCCCTTCGTCAATGGCGTCTTTGGCGGCTTCGCGGATGAATGCTGGCGTGGGCTTGTCTGGCTCGCCAAACCACAGCGGGATGACATCGGGCTTGCCAATGGCGGTATTGGACAATTTGCGGATCAAGCTCGGCTGCAACGCCTGGACTGTCGGTCGATTGGGACGCACCATTGTTGTTAGTCGCCTTCCTGTTTGTAGAGCGCCACAGCCGCCACGATGATGACGCCCTGGATCAGCCCCTGAATAAATTGACTCACGCCCAGCATCACCAGCAGGTTGGCGGTGATGCCCAACAGCAGCACGCCGCCCAAGGTCCCAAGCACACTGGCGCGCCCTCCGAAGAGACTGGTGCCACCGATAATGACCGCTGTGATCGTTTGCAGTTCGATGCCATCGCCGATAGCCGGGTCGCCGACGCCCATGCGCGAAAGCCACAGCAATCCCGTGACCACCGCCGTCAGGCTGCACAGGACATACACGGCATAGCGCGTGCGTTTGACCGGCACGCCCGACAGATGCGCCACTTCGACATGTCCGCCCACCGCCACCAGGTGCTTGCCAAAGACCGTGTAGCGCAACAGCAGCATCGTCAATAGCACCAGCACAAAGAACATCAGCGCGATGACGGGCAGCGGACCCACTTTTTGCACATAAAACATCATGACTTCGCGGCTGGCTTTGCCCACTGGCGATGAAGAGATCGTCAGCCCGATGCCTTTTAATATCACCAGCGATGCCAAAGTAACGATGAAAGGCGCGATGCGCAGCTCGTTGATGAGAAAGCCGTGAACCAACCCGACCAGCACGCCCAGCGCCAGCGCCGCCAAGATGGCCGGCACGACATTGGCGTTTTCGCCATTCATCACGATGGCAGAAACGAGAATAGACACCTTGACCAGCGAACCGACCGACAGGTCGATGCCAGCAGTGAGGATGACCAGCATCTGCCCCAGCGCGACAATACCCAGAAATGCCGACTGCCGCGCCACATTGGCCAGGTTGCGCTCGCTCAAGAAGCGCTCGGATTGCGTCGCCCCGATGACAATCAGCAGCAAAATGAAGGCGTAGACCATGATGATGGGTCCGTTGCGCCGCAAGAAGAGGGCGCGCGCTTGCGGCTGCCCGCCCATGATGCCGCCCAGTCCATTCATGCCAATTGCGCCTCTGCGCTGCCCAGGGTCGCCAGCTCGATGATTCGCTCTTCATCGGCGTTTTCGCGGCTCAGCTCGCCAGCCACCCGGCCATCGTTCATGACCAGGATGCGGTCGCTCATGCCGATAATCTCCGGCAATTCGGACGAGATCATGATGATAGCGATGCCGCGGTCGTTAAGCTGACGCATCAGCTTGTAGATTTCGAACTTTGCGCCGACATCGACGCCGCGCGTGGGCTCGTCCAAGATGATGACTGTCGGCTCAGTCTCCAGCCACTTCGCCAGCACGACCTTCTGCTGATTGCCGCCGCTGAGGTATTGCGTCTCTTGCTCTGGCGAAGTCATCACGATGGACAAACGTTGCTGCGCGTTGATGACGACGCCTTCTTCTGCGGGGCGGCGCACGATACCCAACCGGCTTAGGCGCGACAGAATGGGAATCGTTATATTGATGCGCACGGATAGCGCTGTGAAAAGACCCTGCGATTTGCGGTCTTCGGGCACGAGAACCAGTCCGGCGCGAATGGCTTGCGAGGGTGTCTTCCATTGTAAGGACTTGCCGACCAGCCGCACTTCGCCATGCGTCAATGGATCGGCGCCAAAGAGCGCGCGCGCCAACTCGGTGCGTCCGCTGCCCACCATACCGGCGATGCCCAAGATCTCGCCGGCATGCAGCCGCAAACTGACGCCGTCGAGGATGGTATCTGTCTCGATATCTTCGGCAGACAGCACCAGGTCGCCTTGTTCGTGGTCTGTCTGCGGAAAGATCTCGTCCAGCGAGCGCCCGACCATCAGTCTGACCAGCGTGGGGCGGTCCAGCTGGCTGATTGGGCGGCTGTCGACCACTTCGCCATCTTTCAGCACAGTGACTTCGTCGGCGATGCGGAAGACTTCTTCCAGCCGATGCGAGATATAGACGATGGTTACGCCCTGCGCTTTCAGAGCGGCGATGATGTCAAAGAGCTGGTCTAGCTCACTGCCCGCCAAGATCGCCGAAGGTTCGTCCATGACGATCAGGTCGGCATCTTGAGAAAGCGCCTTGGCGATTTCCACCAACTGCTGTTGGGCGATTGTCAATTCGCTGACCGACAAGCGGGTATCCAGCGCCACGCCCAGACGCGACAGCAATTCGTTGGAGCGCGCGTGCAACTGCCCAAGGTCGAGGATGCCCAGGCGATTGCGCGGCTCGCGGCCCAAAAATATGTTTTCTGCAACGGACATCTGTGGCACCAGCGCCAATTCCTGATAGATGATGCTGATGCCACTATCGATGATCTCGCCGGTCGAGGCGGTTTCACGAGGCATTCCCTTGTAGATGATCTCGCCGGCATCGGCTTTGTATGCCCCGGCCAGGATCTTCATCAACGTCGATTTGCCCGCGCCATTTTCTCCCACCAGCCCATAGACCAGCCCTGCCTGGCAGCGAAAGGACACATTTTTCAGCGCCTGCACGCCAGCGAAGGATTTGGAAATGCCACGCATCTCCAAAATGGGTTCGTTCATAAATCCCCCGCCGGCGCAGTCTTATGGGCAGGCCTTTGCGCTAACCGCCGTCGTCCATGACTTTGAAGCCCAGTTCTTCAAGCTTCTCATCGGGCATGGTGATGGGACCGTGCACATCGTCGCTCCAGTCTTCGCGGAAGTAGTCCGCGCCCTCAACATCGGTGAAGGGCTCGCTGTTGGGGATAACGCCCGAGAAGTCAATGAAGCGCGGGGTCGGTTCGCCAGCCAGGATCTGCAAGGCGGCATCAATGCACATGGTGATCATGGCGTTGGGATACTGCCAGGCGAGGTATTTGATGTCGTGTTCCAGCGCCAGGCGCAAGAAGCCATTTTGCCATTCGCCGCCACCGATGGGCGGGATATCCAGGCCAGCATCCAGGTAGGCGCTGATGATGCCCTGCGACATCTGCGCGCCGCCTGACCAGATTCCGTCTATGTCATCGCCATATTGCACCAGCCAAGTTTCCATGATGCCTTTGGCGTCTGCTGGCGACCAGAAGCCGGGCTGCTTGTCCAGCACATGGATGCCCGGGTTGGCGGCGAAGACGGCATCTGCGCCTTCTTCCATGATATCCGATGTCGTTACGCCGGGGATGCCTGTCATGATGACGATATTGCCCTCGCCATCCAGCTGGTCGACGACATACTGCGCCAGGCTTGCGCCGACCACCCACAGATTCGTGCCGACCTCGGTTACAAAGTTGTCGGTTTCGACAGCGCTGGCGCACAAGACTACCGGCACGCCTTGCATCATGGCGCGTTCGACAGGGGCAGATAGCGCCGCGGCGCCCATGGGCACCAAGATCAGCGCATCGGGCTCTTGCGCCAGCAAGTCTTCGACCTGGGGCACCTGGACATCGGCGCTGGCTTGGGCATCGCCATAGAGCAGCTCGCTGACGACATCCTCGCCCAGATGCTCGACATACCAGTAGGCATGCGCGTCCATCAAGGCTGACCAGGCATTGCTCGTGCCCTGCGCCGCGAAAGCGATGCGGTAGGGACCATCTTTGGCGAATTCGCTGGTGTCATAGCTTTGCTCGAGGCGTGAAAGCACACTCTGCAAATAGGGCGAGGCGGCAATCTGCTCCTCGGTAAATTCAAAGCTCATGCCGCTCATATCATCGTCTTGCGCCAGCGAAACCGCGCCAACGCCAAGCGCGAGCGAGATTGCCAGCAGCAGAGTAAATAGCTTCTTCATGATCTGTTCCTTTCCGTACCTAAGGGTATCCAACGTTGTGTCTTGCAGGGTAGAAATTGTCAATAATGGCGCCTCCTTTCCGCGATGATGGGCAGGAGTCAGCTGCCGAGATTTGCGCTTGCCCGATCATGACTCGGTCGAAGCGACGCTGTAGAGCGTAACCGCGCCCAGGATAACCAGGCCTTTGATGATGAATTGCACTTCGACATCCAAGCCCAGCAGCACGACCATGGTGCTGAGGATCTGGATGATGAGCACGCCAGCGATCGTGCCCAGCAAGCCGCCGCGCCCGCCGATGAAGGCTGTGCCGCCCACCACTGCCGCCGCGATTGAATCCAGGTCCAGCCCGCTGCCGATGAAGCGATCGACATAGAGCACATAACCCGTCAGCACGATGCCAGATGCCACCGCGAAGAGGCTGCCCAGCACATAGACAGAGATGCGGATCGCGTCCACGGGGATGCCTGACAAGCGCGCCGCCTCGATGTTGCTGCCCACGGCATAGACCCGGCGTCCATAGGTTGTGCCGCGCAGGACAAAGATGAAAATGGCATTCAGCCCCAGCCACAGCGCCAATGGCACGGAGAGCACAAACCACGACTGGTTGACGATGCCCAGGGCCTCGGGCACGAATCCGCCCGGCACACCGCGTGTGTAGGCTTGCGTCGCGCCTTTGACCAGCACCAGCATGCCCAATGTGGCGACAAAGGGCGGGACGCGCCGCTTGGTGACCAGCAGGCCATTGCCCAAGCCCACCAGCGCGCCCAAAGCCAGCGCGGTCAATATGGCTGGCGCGATCATTTCGTTGCGGCCATTGCCCACTTCGGCCACGACAACCGAGGTCATGATGAAGATGCCGCCGACCGACAGATCCAAGCCAGCCACCAGCAGCACCAGCGTCTGCCCGATGGCCACGATTCCCAACTGCGAGGCCTGACGCATGACCACGGCGATGGTGTCGACCGCGAAGAGCTTGGGAGTCAGCAGCGCCGCCACCAGCAGCAGAATCAGCAGCGCAATATAGACGCCATAATCAGCCACGAACTTGCGCAGCCGCCAGCGATTATCGCGCGACAGAGCCAGCTTTGACTTGCGCTTTGCCAGTGTCATCAGCGCTTTATCCAGCGGCTAGTCATCCAGGTACTTCGCCGCCCACTCCACGCCTTCCCAGGAGATCGTCTTTTCAGGCACGATCTTGACCAGGTAACGCGGACGCACGCGTGAGGGCTCGAGGTATTCAGGTCCGCGCTCGCCCAGATAGCGCACAGCCATGCGCCGGGCGATCTCCAGCCACTCGCCGTGCATCAGCGCTGGACCTTCGACAATCTCTGCGCCGCCACGAAAGAGCACGCGCGTATAGGGGCTGCTGTCTTTGGCGCAAGAAACCGAACAGCGGGGGAAGCGAATAAGGTGCCGGGCGAAGATGGTCTTTGCCCGCGGGATGACCCACATGGCTTCGCCGTCCCATTCTTGCCAGACTGGCGTCACATAGGGATCGCCTTTGCTGTCGACAGTGGCGATACGCGCGACCACCGGTCCATCAAGAAATGCTTGCAACTCGTCGGCGTAGAGTCCGCGCATCTTGCCCATCCATTCGGGGTATTTTCCTGCTTCGCTCATAAGTCGTCCTTCCTACAAGGTTCGTTGTTGCCGGTCCAAAATAGTCGCGGGCTGCGTCATCGCTTTGGCAACAGTATAACCAACGGCCATATCGCTTGCCAAAATGCGCGGATTGATGCGGCAGTTTGCCCAAGATCCGTTTTGGCGATATGTTTTGCAAAAGCAATCGTCCGAATAGGCGAGGTGGCGGACATGAATGAGTTGGAACTTCAGCAATATCTTTTTGATTTGCAAGGCTATTTGCTTATCGAGAACGCACTGAGCCAGGCAGAAGTGGCGGACATCAATCGGCTGATCGACGCGCAGAATCTGCCGCCGCCAGGCGAATCGCCCCGCTTTGGCAGCGCGCCAACCATCGCGTCATCCATGATCTTGCCGGATAATTTTCCCGAAAGTCGCATGAAAGCCGATCGCGCCGCGCCGGTTGGGGCTGGCTTCCTGGATTGGGGGCAGCCATTCTGCGACCTGCTGGACCACCCGGCAATCATGCCGATTCTGCGCTTGCGCCTGGGCGACTGCTTTCGCCTCGATCGGCTGTATGGGATGCTTATGCGCCAGGGGATGGCTTATGGCGAGCTGCATGCTGATTATGGCGCGTCTGCCCCGCAATCAAACATGAAGCCGGGCGAGTATTACGCTTTCCGCAGCAACCAGATTTATGAAGGCTTCATCGTTGTCGCCTGGGCGCTCTCCGACGCGGGAGCAGAGCATGGTGGCTTCTGCTGCATCCCAGGCAGCCACAAGAGCCACTACCGTATGCCCCAACACATCGCCGACAACTTCGAAGACTCGCCTTATGTCGCAATCCCAAAGATGCCGGCCGGCTCTGTGATCCTGTTTAGCGAATCGCTCACGCATGGAACCGCCCGTTGGCGAGCCGACCACGAAAGGCGAGTCTTGCTCTACAAGTATTGCGTCTCATCCCTGGCGTGGACTTCGAAGCGCGTCGAGCCGCCGGTCAACATCGAGCTCAGTCCCAGGCAGAAGATTCTGCTTCGCGAGCCAGGCGACCCGCTGCGCCACTTCCCGTCGCTCTTCGCGGAGGCTGCGGTCTGAGGGCTGCGCGACAGGGGGATGCAATGGGACAAAGCCAATCAGACGAAGCTGACGCGCGCGCCAGCACATTCTGAGGGGGAAAAAGACCGCGCCTCGCCCGTCGTCTTGAAGCGGATGCGCCAAGGCAGTGGCTTGTTGGCCTGCAAGTGATCGTGCAAAGGGCTGCGCTCGTCAAGCGGACTCAGGTATTCCAGCCGGTGCGCGCCTGCCTGATAGACGACTCCCCGCGCATGCAGTTCGTCGTCATGCACAGCCTCGCCCGCTGCGCCCAGCGCCGCGCTCATGATGCGCCTTGCCAACTGCAGATCCCGCGTGGCAAGCGTGATCGTGTCGATGCCGGTTACGCCATTGACGTGTTGAGTCTCTTTGGGGACGCGCTCGGCTCGCGGCGTTTCGTCTTCTATGAGAAAAGGGATAAGCCCTTGATACTGCCCATAAATTTCGTTGTTGAGCCAAGCCAGCTGGTAGCCATCAAAGCGCAGGCGGCTCAAACCGACCAGCGGGCTCATCTGCACGCCCTGCGCTGCGAATGTGGCATAGTCGCCGCGGATGTCGTCGGTGCCCATGCAAAAGTCGATCAATCCCCCGCCACGGCTGTGCACAGCCTCCCACCAATAGTGATTGGGGCTGTGGCGATAAAAGGACAGCAGCTCGATATAGGCGCCATCGCCCAGGCCGATCAGTTTGTTATATGAGCCGATCGGATGCTCCCCGCCGCCGACCACCGTGAAGCCCAACCTGGCGAATGTGTCCGCCAGCGCTTCCAGTTCTGCACCCGCGATGACAATATGGTCGATGCCTCGTATCATCTGCCACAGCCTCTCGCATTTTTCGCGCGCCTGAGTATAGCATGGGAGCGCAGCATTTCGCTTGACGAAGGCTCGTCGATACGGTCTATTTGCAAGGGAAAAGGAGCGTGGGGCAGAGAATATGAAATTGACAAGCGACTTGCATGTAGTTGGCGGCGGTTATTTTGGATTTGGGCTGTCCGGCCATCTGGACTGCCATGTCTTCGTGCTCAACAGCGGGACGGAGCTGGCGCTGATCGACCCCGGCATGGGCGCGCCCGGCGACTTCGACACCATCCTGGACAATATTCGCGGCGATGGCTTAGACCCTCGCAATATCCGCAAGCTGATCCTGACGCATTATCATTGCGATCATATTGGCGCCGCAGCCGAAGCCCGGCAGCGCCTGGATGCAGAAGTCTATGCTTCGGCAATCGCTGCTCCAGCCATCCGCACGGGCGACGAGCGTGCTGTCGCGCTGGATGCCGCCAAAGCCGCCAACTTTTATCCTGACGATTATGTGCTGCCGCCCTGCCCAGTCGATATTGAGCTGCATGAAGGCGATGTCGTCAAAGTCGGCAACTTGCAGTTGGAGACATTTGATACGCCTGGGCACTGCGATGGCCACCTCAGCTTCCTCATGCGCGGCGGTGACCGCAGCTACCTGCTGGGCGCTGATCTGGTCTTTTGGGGTGGCAAGGTCTTGTGGCAGAACATCCACGACTGTCGCATCGATGCCTATGCCAGCAGCATGTTCAAAATGGAGCAGCAGGACTTCGACGCGCTGGCGCCGGGCCACTTGCAGATCTCCTTGCGCGGTGGCAAGACCCATCTGGAAGCCGCAGCCGAGGCTTTCCGACAGCTGGGCATCCCGCCGAATCTGCTTTAGCCTTTGCCGCGCTCACTGCCAGTCTGTGCCGAACGATCGACCAATTGCTTGACACAGTAATCGTTTTCGGATTATCTATTGTGGTATTGATGTGGTCGCGATTGTTATTTCCCGGCGAGCTTATCGTTCGTCAATCTTGTGGCGCGCCCGAGGGCAAAGAGGTCTTTGCCCGTGATTTCGTGCGCATGACTGAGGGATGAACTTGTGTGACATTCATGGAAGGAGGCTTGATTGGAGAATTCGAGGCGAGTCGATATATTTTGCCCAATCATCAATATCGATAAGGAGAAAAAGACGATGACCCCTCGCAGGATAATTTTCGCAGTCTTGATCATGGCGCTCTGTATCGGCGCGCTGCCGCTTTCGGCGCAAGACGAAGATGTCACAATGACGATGTGGGTGCGCAACATCGGCGCCCAGGTGCAGGAGTTGGTCGATGAGTGGAACGCCCTGGGCGGCGCCCAAATCGAGCTTACCGTCATCCCGCCCGCCGAGTTCATCACCAAGATGGGCGCTGCCATCGCCGCTGGAGAATCGCCGGATATTGCCAGCATCGACCTGATCTATGCCCCCGCTTTCGCCGCGGCGGGCCAACTGCTGGATCTCACGGACCTGGTGAGCGATCTGCCATACGCCGATGATTTGCTGCCGGCGCATTCAGAGCTCGGCACTTACGAAGGGCGGAACTACGCCGTCCCATTCGCCATCGAAGGCTCGTTCATCATCTACAACAAAGACCTGTTCGAGCAAGCGGGGCTGGATCCAGAAAGCCCGCCGACAACTTGGGACGAGTTGCTGGAGGCCGCGCGGGCCATCTCGGCAATCGACGATGAAACCTACGGCTACTACTTCGCCGGTTCTTGCGCTGGCTGCAACGCCTTCACCTACCTGCCCTTCATTTGGGCGAGCGGCGGCGATGTGCTCAGCGACGACTACAGCGAAGCCACCATTACCACCGACCCGATCGTGCGCGAGGCGCTGGAATTATATCGGACAATGTGGGAAGAAGGGCTCATTCCCGAGGGCGCGAGCATAGACGACGGCTCAAGTTTCACAAGCGCCTTCGCCACAGGCACAATCGGCATGGCCGGCACTGGCGCCTTCGGCATCAACACCTACCGGAGGGATCACCCCGAGCTGAATCTGGGCGCTTTCCACATTCCTGGCAAAGATGGCGGCGCGGCTTCCTTCGGCGGCGGCGATGTTATCGCCATCGGCAGTGGCACGCAGTATCCTGACGAGGCTTGGGCCTTCATCGAGTGGATGATGAGCGACGAGACCCAGCTCGACATTTATGCGGCCAACAACCGGACTCCTGTGCGCGTTTCGCTGCTCGAGAACGAGTATTCCGCGGACGATGACCTCGTGCTGACGGCCGCAAGCGCGCTGTCAGTGGGCAAGTCGCCCTATTCACTCGTCTACAACGACTTGTTCAACGATGCCAACGGTCCCTGGCTGGAGATGATTCAGGTGGCCATCTTCGATGGCGACATCGACGGCGCGCTGCAGCTCGGCCAAGATCGTTTCACCCAAATTATGAGCGGCTAGCTGCCAATCGCTTGAGCGTCTGTCAGGTTGGCTTAGGCTACAATCGACAGGCGCTCTTGCCGTTTCCTTGCCGCCGTCGCTGGCTGAAAGGATCACGATCTGCGCATGAAAGCTCTAACCGGGTCTCTCAGCTGGGAGCAGCGCCGCAAGCTGACCGGGCTGCTGTTCGTCCTGCCGACGGTGCTTTTCGTGGCGGTTTTTTTCATCATCCCGCTGGCGATGACGGGCTTCATGTCCTTTCATGATTGGCCCCTCATCGGCGAGCAAAGCTGGATCGGCACGACCAATTACAGTGAGCTGGCGAATGATCGGCAATTCCGCAAGAGCCTGGATTTCACCTTTCGCTACACGCTTTTCGTCACGCCGCCGATATTCATCTTGGGCTTTATCTTGGCGTCGTTGGTACGACACAATATTCGCTTCATCGGCATGTTCCGCGCGATATTCTTTATGCCGGTGGTGATTGGCTTGGGGGTCTCGAGCCTGCTGTGGGTCTGGATGCTGGATCAGCGAGTCGGCATCTTCAACAAAATTCTGCTGGATTTGCATCTGTTGGACAAGCCGCAACTCTTCTTGGCGAAGCCCAGCACAGCCATGAATGTCATCATCCTTTCGGTGGTTTGGAAGACCGTCGGCTTCACCATGATTCTGCTGCTGGCGGGCTTGCAGAGCATCCCGGACGAGCTCTATGAATCGGCTGATGTGGATGGCGCGGGTTATTTCCGCAAGCTCTTCTATATCACGCTGCCCTTGATGAGGCGCACGATCGCGCTGGCGCTCATCCTGTCTGTCATCGGCTCCGTCCTGGCATTCGACCAATTCTACATCATCACGCGCGGCGGACCGCGCAACAGCACGATTTCCATCGTGTATTGGATATTCAACAATTCATTCGTTTACTGGAAGTTGGGCTATGGCTCCGCGATGTCGATTGTGCTGCTCACAATCTTGATGGCGCTGACCAGCATTCAATACTATGTCTTGCGAGAGAAGGAATAGATGATACCCGTGCATGACCGACAAGCGGGCCTTGGCGGGCTGACCCAGCAGCAGCGACGGCGCCTCCAACAGCGCGCGCTGCTCTCACTCAAGTACCTCATCCTCACCGTGCTGGCGCTTCTCTTTCTGTTTCCCATTGCCTGGTCGCTTATCAACTCGCTGAAGCTGCCTTCGGAAGCGCTGGCGGTGCCGCCGACATACCTGCCCACGCAGATCGTGTTCGACAATTATTCTGAACTGACCAACTACGGCAATTATGGCGTCGCCGGGCATGTGGAGAACAGCACGATCGTCGCGCTACTCACGGTGGTCGGCAGCTTGGTTTTGAGTACGCTGGGCGGTTATGGCTTCGCGCGCTTCAATTTCCCGGGCAAGAATGCGCTGTTCATTATGGTGCTTTCCACTTTGATGATCCCCTTTCAGTCGATCTTGATTCCGCTCTTTGTGATGCTGGTGCGCTTCGAGCTGAATGACACGCTTATCGGGCTCGCCCTGGTCTACATCACTTTCCAACTGCCCTTCGGCATCTTCTTGATGCGCAACAGCTTCCTGGCGGTGCCAAAGGAAATCGAAGAAGCTGCCCTGCTGGATGGCTGCAGCTCGCTGAGCTTGCTCTATCGAATGATGCTGCGGCTGGTCTTGCCTGGCATCGTGACGGTCGCGATATACGCCTTCATCAATTCCTGGAACGAATTCCTCGCCGCGCTGATTTTCATGTCCGACCAAGACAAGTTCACGTTGCCGGTCTTCTTGACCTTGGTCAGGAGCGGTTTGTGGGGCACGGTGGATTGGGGCGCGCTGCAGGCGGGCGTCATCGTCGCTATCTTTCCCTGTCTGGTGGTTTTCCTGCTCTTGCAGCGCTATTACATCAACGGTCTGATAGGCGGCGCGGTGAATAATTGAACAAGATGCAACAGACTCAAGTACTATACGCAAAGGGAAATGTATGAGCAGTCAAATCAGTGACTATCCGATCCAGCCGATTCCTTTCACGCAGGCACAGGTAGCCGACAGCTTTTGGCAGCCGCGCATCCACACTGCCGCCACGGTGACAGTGCCCTACGACTTCCAGCAGTGCGAAGACACCGGGCGAATCGCCAACTTCGACAAAGCCGCTGGCAAGCTGCCGGGCGCGCACGAAGGCATCTTCTACAACGACTCCGATGTCTTCAAGGTGGTCGAGGGCGCTGCTTATGCCCTGCAGGTCGCGCCTGACGATGGCCTTGAAGAATATGTCGATTCGCTGATTGCAAAGTTCGCGGCCGCCCAGGAAGCCGATGGCTACTTGTATACCGCGCGCAGCATCGACCCGGCAAACGCACCCGAACCATGCGGACCAGACCGTTGGTCAAATCTGCGCGTAAACCACGAGCTGTACAATGTCGGGCACATGTACGAAGCAGCGGTTGCCTGGTACGAAGCGACCGGCAAGCGCGACTTCCTCGAGGTGGCGCTGAAGAATGCCGATCTGATCGATTCGGTCTTCGGCGAAGGCAAGCTGCGCGATGTGCCCGGGCATCAGCAAATCGAGCTGGGTTTGGCGCGGCTGTATAGATGCACAGGCGATGCCAAATATCTGCGCCTGGCGAAGTTTTTCCTGGACGAACGCGGCAAGACCAACGACCGCGAGCTTCATGGTCTTTACTGCCAAGATCACCTGCCGGTAACCCAACAGCGCGAGGCTGTGGGACATGCCGTGCGAGCAGGCTATCAATATGCCGCCATGGCTGATATCGCCGCGCTGTGCCAGGATGCCGATTATGCCGCGGCTGTTTTGGCGCTGTGGGACGATGTAGTCGGCAAAAAAATGTCCTTGACCGGCGGAGTCGGCGCGCGCCACGAGGGTGAGGCTTTTGGCGACGCCTACGAATTGCCCAGCCTGACCGCTTATAACGAGACCTGCGCCGCCCAAGCCAGCATTTACTGGAATCAGCGCCTGTTCTTGCTGACGGGCGAGTCGAAATATATGGATGTGTTGGAACGCACGTTGTACAACGGCTTTCTATCGGGCGTGGGCATGGACGGGCGCAGCTTTTTCTATGTGAATCCGCTGGCTTGCGATGGCGAATATCGCTTCAACCGCGAGGCGCATATGACCCGTCGCCCCTGGTACGGCACGGCTTGCTGCCCGACCAATGTGGTGCGTCTGCTGCCGGCGCTGGCGGGATATGTGTATGCTCGGCGCGATGATCAGCTTTATGTCAATTTGTATGCTGAGGGAAGCGCCCGGGTGCAGTTGGCTGGCGGCGAAATCGGCATTTTGCAGCGCAGTCAGTATCCCTGGGATGGCGCCATTGCCATTGAGATTTCAGTCGAAGAGCCGACCGACTTCGCTCTCAAATTGCGAATCCCGGGTTATGCGCTGGGTCAACCTGTGCCGAGCGACCTCTATACCAGCCTGGACAGTGATGCTGCGGCTGCAAAGCTGATTGTGGCTGGCGAAGAAGCGCCGCTGGAGATGGAATTGGGTTATGCCACGATTGCGCGCCGCTGGCAGGGCAAGACTCGCATCACGCTGCGCCTGCCCATGACCGTGCGCAGGGTGATCGCCCATGAAGCCGTCGAAGTTTTGCGCGGCCAGGTGGCGCTGGAACGCGGTCCGCTCGTGTATGCGCTGGAATCCGCCGACAACCCAGGACGCTTGTTGGAGTTGGCTTTGGCTGATGACAGTCCCGTTCATGCGGAGCATCGACCGGATTTGCTGGGCGGCATCACCACCTTGCGCGGGCGGGCGCTGGGCGCGGACGGACAGCCGGTCGATTTCACCGCCATCCCGTATTATGCCTGGGGGCATCGCGGCGACGGGCAAATGACCACCTGGCTCAAACTCGTTTGACAGGCGCGCCCCAGGTATCGGACAAGCGGTAACCCAAAGGCCAGGGATCGGCGGGGTCGAGCATCAGTTGCTGTGTGCCCGTGATCCAGGCGCGTCCGCGGAGAGTTGGCACGACAGCTGCTCGGCCGCCGACTGTCGTTTCACGCAAGAGCTGGCAATCAAAGCGCGAGTCGATGATCGACCTGCCCACGAAGCGCTCGCCAATCGCCAGTTGTCCCCGCGCATGCAGCACCGCCATCCGCGCGCAGCAGCCCGTGCCACACGGTGAGCGATCCAGTTTGCCCGGGTCGATAGCGACAGTGTTGCGTCCGCTCAGCCCGCCATGGACGCATTCGACCGGCAGGGTAAATTGGCAGAAAGAGATGGCATCCCATTCGCTGTGTATGGGGTGCTGGAAGCCGATCTGCTCGTTGGCGGCAGCGGTGATCTGCGCGCCCAAGCCAGCCAGATCCGCGGCTTCGTCTGGCGCTAGGGCGAATCCCAAGGCGCGCGCATCGACCAGCACGAAGCTGTCGCCGCCATAAGCGATATCGACAGTCAATGTGCCATGCCCAGCCAGTTCCAGCCTGGCATCCTGCTTGTCGACATAGGCGGGCAGATTCTCGATTTCAATGCTCTGCGCTTTGCCATCCTTGCAAAAAGCGCGCACAGGCACCAAGCCGCCCGGCGCTTCCAGCGTGAAACGTGTTTCTGGCTCGCGCATGGCGATCAGCCCGGTGTCCAGCAAGACTGTGGCGATGCAGATGGCATTGGAGCCCGACATGGGCGGCGTATGCTCGGGTTCCATGACGATGAATCCCCAGGCGGCATTTGGGTTCTTCGGCGGCGCCAGCAGGCTGATATGCTTGAAGACACCACCACGCGGCTCGTTCAGCAGGAATTGGCGCAATTGATTGTCGCTGGCGATGAAACGCGCTTGTTGCCAGAGTGTATCGCCGGGCGGAGCGGGAACGCCGCCCACGATAACATTGCCGACTTCGCCTTCGGCATGGCAGTTGACGATGTGTATCAAGCGAGAGCTGCGCATGGTCTCGTCCTCGGCTGGAGCAGTCTGCCCTGGATTTGACCACAGTTTACGGCGGTGGCACAAGCAGCGCGTTTGACCATTGGTGCTGGCTGTGGTCAAATCGGCCAAACAATTCACATGGATGGAGCAAGAACATGGAAATTGACTACCTGGCGCGGCTCGATGCCCTGCTGGAACAAAGCGGCGCGGACCTGGTCGGCTTTGTGCCCGGCGAGAATATGGTGTATTTCACCGGCTTGCACTTCCATTTGTCTGAACGTCCCATCCTGGGCTTGTACAGCCGACAGGGATTGTCGTTCATCATCCCCGAGCTGGAAGTGACCAAGCTGGATGCCCGCCCGGATCTGGAAGCGCGGCGCTTCATGTGGACCGATCAAAGCGGCTATCATGACGCATTCGACGAAGCCGTAACTGCGCTGGCAAGCGATGGCGCAAGCTGCGCGCTCGATGGCGAAACGCTGCGCTACTTCGAGTGGCTGGCGCTGGAAAAAGCCGGCTTGCAAGCAGCCGACACGCGGGATATCGGCGAGCTCTTCCTCAACATTCGCGCGCGCAAAACTCCGCAAGAGATCGCCAAAATGCAGCGAGCCATCAACATAAGCGAAGCGGCGCTGAAGGCAACCATGGCTTGGGCAAAACCTGGCCTGACCGAGCGAGAAATCGCCGACCGGCTGTCTGCGGAGATGCTTTCACGAGGGGCGCAGGGTTTGGCATTCTTGCTCGTGCTGACGGGCGAAAAGAGCGGCTTGCCCCATGGCAACACGGGCGACCGCGTTTGGGGCGAAGACGAATTCCTGCTCATCGACTTCGGCGCGCGCTACGAGGATTATCCCGCCGATATCACCCGCACCTTTTGCGCAGGCGAGCCAAGTTTACAGATGCGCGCCATGTTTGATGCTGTCTATGGCGCAAACCTGGCAGCCCGCCAATTTGCCAGACCCGGCGTCAGCTGCGAAGCGGTCGACCGCGCGGCGCGAGAAGTTATCGAAGCGGCCGGTTTGGGCGATTACTTCATTCACCGCCTGGGACATGGCTTGGGGCTGAGCGTGCACGAACTGCCCAATATGGTGGCAGGCAACAAACAACTGCTCGAGCCGGGCATGGTCTTCACAATCGAGCCGGGCGTCTACATTCCTGGCGTCGGCGGCGTGCGCATCGAAGACAATGTGGTGGTTACCGAAGACGGCATTGATGTGCTGACTTCCTACCCGCGCGAGTTGTAGTTTTTTAGGCGCGCATCACTCCGCAGACGGGGGCTTGCCAGTCGAGCGCCGCGTGCCGCGCATGCAATGCCTGCAAAGCCGCCCAGCCTGCAGGCGGATAAGGCGCGCCTCGTCGCTGGCTTATGTCGACATTCATCTGTACAAGCTCGACTGTGCAGGCCAGTTGCTCGCGACTGTCGTTGATGATAAAGCCCATGAAGTAGCCGCGTTTTTGCGTCAGCTCCAGCAGGCGGATGTACACGCTGACCTGCTCGTCAAGCAAAATCTCAGCCTGGTAGCGGATGTGCTGCTCCAGCGCGAAGTTGCCATACTCATCGGCAGCGGCGTAGATTTCGCCCAAGCCAGCCTGCGCAAAGACCGCGACCAAGCCCTTCTCTACCAGATGCACATAATACTGCACATTGACATGCTGGTTTTCGTCCAGGTAGCTGGCGGGGATAGTCTGCCGATGGGCAAGTTCCAGCTGGCGAATTTCGCATAACTTGGTGATGATACGGCTCATGGCGGCTCTCGTCTGTTCGGGCTGGGCGGCATTATAATCGCGGCAGCGCCGACATCACAGGAGCAGCATCTCGTGCAGACCGCCCTTCTTGCGCCAGGCAATGCCTCGCGGATCCGCCCCCTGCGCGGCGTGACCTTCGGCTGGATCTCGCAGTTGCGCTGGTCGCCGAGCGGCGACATGCTGGCGATTGCTGGCGGCGAAGGCCTGGCGGTTTATCGCGGTGGATTCGGTGGGACGGCCGACTTTCATCTGCGCGGACACAGCGCGCCAGTCAAGGACATCGCTTTTCATCCAGATGGCCAGTTGATCGCCTCGTGCAGCGCCGATACCCGCATCAAACTGTGGAAGATTGCCGCGCAGTCAATTGCCGAATCAGCCACGCTGGCAGGACATCCCGGCTCGGTCGAGGCCTTGGCTTGGCATCCCGATGGCAGCAGCTTGGCCAGTGGCGGCGCAGACGGGTCAATACGACTGTGGGATGCCGCGACTGGCGCGTGGCAAGCGCTGCTGGCGGCGCACGCGGACGAAGTTACGGCACTTGCCTTTGATCCGAGCGGGCGCTGGCTGTTTTCCGGCTCGCGTGACAATAGCATCCGCCGCTGGGATATACGCGCGAACTACACATGCGACATCGTGGGCAGGCACGACGACTGGGTGCGCGAGATTGCCCTGTCGCCGGCTGGCTTCTTGGCATCGGCGAGCAAAGATATGTCCATCCGCCTGTGGGATATGGACCCGCCCCTGCTAAATGCAGTTGATTCGGGTATTCGCAGACAGCGCACACGCAGGTGGAAGGCGCATGCAGGCGGCGTAGACGCGCTGGCATTTTCGCCGGATGGTTCACTGCTGGTCAGTGGTGGGCGCGACAACTGCCTGCGCATTTGGGAGACCGAAACGGGGCGCGAACTGGCGGCGCTGGCGCAACATCGGCGGCCCCTGCTGACGCTGGCTCTGCACCCGGCTGGCGGGCTGCTGGCAACGGGCGGCGGCGACAACCGAGTCCTTTTGTGGGCAGTGCCCCTCTGAATAGCGGCTCGCATGTGCTAGACTTGCGCTGCTGGTTTGCATATCCCCTAACAGGAGGCGGCAGATGGACGAATTGGCAGCAGCATGGCGAGCGGTGCGCGCGCGACAAGTCATCTCCATGCGCCTGACATTGAAGTCGCTGGGCCATATCGTGGCGAGGCTCGGCGATGAGCAAGCTCGCAGCCTGCGCGATGGCGTCGACGGCTGGTCGATCATGGAAATCGTCTGTCATCTGCGCGATTTTGATGAGATTTTTTATCAGCGCGCGCAAATGATGCTGGCGCAGGACCATCCGCAACTGCCCGCCTACGACCATGAAGCCATGGCGATCGAGCGCAATTATCAGGCAGACTCGCTGGTGGAGGCTTATGGCGCATTGCAGACTTCGCGGGCGCGCTTTGTCGACTTCTTCAAGGGCTTGACCGCCGAGCAATGGGCGCGTGGCGGCACCCACCCGGAGCGCGACAGCTTCAGCATGACCGACGCCGCCATGCAAGTCCCCTTGCACGACCTGGACCACATCGAGCAAATCACGCGCGTTCTGGCGAGCGGCTGAACGACCTGTGCGCATTTGTAGTCGGTTCATAACAGCCAACGGAGGCTGCTTTGCAAGAGCTGATTGAACGAATCCGTAGTGAAGGCGTAAACCTGGGCGGCGGCATTCTCAAAGTCGACAGCCTGATCAACCACCAGCTCGACCCGCAATTGATGGCTGCCATGGGCAAAGCCATTGCCAAGCGCTTCGCCGGCGTGCAGATCGACCGCATCCTCACTGCCGAGATCTCGGGCATCGCGCCGGCGCTGATGACTGGTATCGAAATGGATATACCGGTCGTCTATGCGCGCAAGAAGAAGCCCATTACCATGGCGGGACCGGTTTATCTCGAGACCGCGCCCAGCCACACCAAAGGCGGCGAAACGTTGCTGCTGGTCTCGGCAGAGTTTTTGCACGCGGACGAAAATGTACTGATCATCGACGACTTCTTGGCCAGCGGACGCACGCTGCTGGCGCTGGCACGGATCGTCAAGAGCGCTGGCGCCAATCTGGTCGGCGTCGGCGTCGTGGTGGAAAAAACGTTCGAAGGCGGGCGAGCAGCCGTGCAAGCCCAGTTCGATATCCCTATTCATGCTCTGGCGACCATCACCGCTCTGGACGGAGAGACCATCACCCTGCTGGATACGCGGCAGCCTCGCCTAGAGCTTGACTGAACGCCCCAAACGCGCCGATTCCTGCGCCGCCAGTGCAAAGCGCAGCACTTCGCGCCCCTGTTCGCCAGTGAGCTGCGGGGGCTCGCCACTGAACCAGGCATCGATGAATTGCCGCGTCGAATTGATGAAGCTGTGCTGCCAGCCGACCGGCATGTCGGAAAATGCGCGAGTCTTTCGGTCGCGGTAGAGCAGGACTGGCGACAGGTCCAGCATCTTGCCGTGTCCGCGCGTAACCCAAATGACGCCTTTGCTGCCGGTGATCTCGATGCGGTCGTCCTGGGCGTAATGCTGCGTATCCATCAGCAGCTGCGGCGAATAGACGCATTCCAGCGAACCATAGCGATTGCCAGGGAACTTCCAAGACACAATGGCCGGCGCATCGAGGAATTCGCCCGGCGCGACTTCGCTGCTGCCGATCCAGGCGTGGACTTCTTCTGCCATGCCCATGAAGTGCCAACCCAAGGCGAATTTGTGATGCCCGTCATCAAAGACCAGTGGGCCGCCGCCACATTCATCGGGCGTGAATCTCCAGGCTCGCGCGCTACTTGGCACATCCCACTCGCTGGGGCTGATGCCAGAATTGCTCTTGATGCGGATGGTCAGCGGCTCGCCGATTTCGTCGTTGTCAATCAAAGCTTTGGCGCGCTGCACAGGCGGGTAGAAGATGAAGTTTTCATACACTTTGAGAAGTAGCCCAGCCGCATGCGCCGCCGCCGCCATCTCGTCGGCTTGCGCCAGCGATAGCGCCATCGGCTTTTGCACCGACACATGCTTGCCGGCCGCAATGGCAGCCAGCGTCGCGCTGTGATGCAGATGATGCGGAAGCAGAATCTCGACCAGGTCGATATCATCCAGCGCCAGCAAGGCCTTGTAGTCGCTGAAAATGCGCGAGTCGGGCAGGCCCCATTTTCGTCCGCGCGCCTTCGCAAGCTGCCTGTTGCTGTCACAGACCGCGACAATCTCGGCTCGGTCATCGTCCAGGTAGGCCAGAGCGTGCAGGTCGGAAATGCGTCCTGTGCCGATAAAAGCCGCACGCAGTTTCTTCATGGCTGCTGATCCTCAATCATGTGCTGGCAAGAAGTTGCATTCGCGTCGGGCGAACCAAGTTCCCCCCTACCATTCCAATTATAGTTGCATGTGTTCCTCTGCGCTTTGGCTCGGGGCGTTGTCGCATTTCGCCGCGCAGTGCTACAATGCCAGCATGATGCACAGTCAGACCGATGCCCACGCCATGAAGCTGCTCGACCTGCCGCTGATGCTGAGGTTGAAGCAGAACGCCATCGTTTTGCACAGCGAGCTGGGGCTGACAGAAGACGCCCGCGGGCGAAGCAGCGCCTTGCTCAGCAGCATTGTTTTTCCGCGCGGCTTGCATACCCTGCTGGCGCAGCGAGACGAGCAAAATGTGGTCGGGCAATTTCGTTATCGCCAGGGCGAGCTTAATGCGCATATCGTCTATCTGGCGCCGACGTTGGAAGAGCACGAAGACGACTCGATCTGGCTGCACATGCTGGACGGCATGGCCGCCCAGGCCGGCAAGACGGGCGCGCAGTCGCTGGTCGGCGAAGTCGAGCTGAGTCATCGTCTCTTTGAGACCATGCGCCGCGCCGGATATGCTGTTTACAGCCGGCAGGTTATCTGGCGCTGTGGTCCGCTCGGCGCTCAGCCTGCCCCGGCAGGCATCAGCATCCATGCCGAGACGCAGGATGATCAAATTGCTGTATCCGCGCTGCTGGGCAGCACCATCCCGCGTATCATGCAGGCGATCTTGGGACCATCGGCCGACATGGCGGGTCTGGTCTATCGAAGAGACGGCAAGGTCGATGCGTATATCGCTTATTCAGAAGGCAAGCACGGCGTTTATGTATTGCCCTTTGTGCATCCGGAAGTGCTGGACCAAGCGCCCGACATCATCGCCGCCGCCTGGCAGCAGATCGAGCGCAGCCGCAAGCTGCCCGTTTATGTTTGTGTGCGGGGCTATCAAGGCTGGCTGGAAAACGCCATGCGCGATCTAGACTTTGATCCCTGGCTCGAGCAAGCGGTGATGGTCAAGCACTTGGCAGCCGGTGTGCGTCAGGCTTCTTTTGAGCAAGTCGGGCTGAGCGCAGCTGGCGGACGCAAACCCGCGGCTACCCTGCGCATTGGCAGCGAAACCAAGATGCTTGCGACCCCCTGTAGGCAGATCGGAGGCAAAGTCCCGCTCAATGGATAAGCGAATCACGGACGACTTTGATATTCTGCAACGTGTGCTGCCCATGCGCATCCGCAGCGCCATAGACGAATTGGGCAATACCAGCCAGCTTCTGGAGATCGTGCTGGACCTGGGACGCTGGCCGACCGCACGGTATATCGCTGGCGAATACGAGCTATCGCAGCACGAAGTTTCTGAGGACGACTTGCAGCAACTGGTTGAAGAACTGGGCGACTTCGATGCTGACAACCGCGCCGGCATTGAACGGTCGCTGCATCGCATCTCGGCTATTCGCAACCGCCGCGGCAAGATCGTCGGTCTGACTGTGCGCATTGGGCGCGCTGTCTATGGCACGATCGACATCATCAGCGATTTGATCGAAGCCGGGCAAAGCGTGTTGCTGGTGGGTCCGCCAGGGGTTGGCAAAACAACCCTGCTGCGCGAGGCGGCGCGTGTGCGGGCACGCGACAAACGCGTTGTCATCGTCGATACGTCCAACGAGATCGGCGGCGATGGCGATATCCCGCACGAAGCAGTCGGCAAGGCGCGGCGCATGCAGGTATCAAAACCCGACCGCCAGCACGAAGTCATGATCGAGGCGGTGGAAAATCATAATCCCGAAGTCATCGTCATTGATGAAATCGGACGCGAGCTGGAAGCGAAAGCGGCACGCACGATCGCCGAACGCGGCGTTCAATTGATCGGCACGGCACATGGCAACACGTTGGAAAACCTGCTGCTTAATCCGACCCTGTCCGACCTGATCGGCGGCATCGAGTCGGTTACCTTGTCCGATGATGAGGCGCGGCGGCGCGGCACCCAAAAGGTCGTGCTGGAACGGCGGACCGCGCCCACTTTCGACATTGTGATCGAGATCCAGGCGCGCGACCGGCTGGTTGTGCATGCCGATGTCGCCTCGGCTGTAGATGCCATGCTGCGCAATCGTCCGCTGCCCACCGAGTTGCGCGAACGCGACGCGGCCGGCGTCATCAACATCAGCGAGCAGGTGCAAGAAGCCGCCGCCCGCTCTGCCCCAGCCCGACAAGACGCCCCAGCCAGCAGCGCCCATGTCGTGCGCGGCAACCGCGACAATGGCAAATCTCGCAGCGAGATAAAAGACGAACAGGCAAACGCCGATCCGCGCAGCCTGCGCACGATTCGCGTCTATTCCTATGGCGTGGCGCGCAACCGACTCGAAAACGCCGCTCGCCGCCTGGCTGTTCCGCTCATGCTCACAGACGACTTTGGCGAGGCAGAAGCCATCGTCACCTTGAAGACGCACTACCGCCGCCGCCCACGACTGATAACGGACGGCGAGAAAAGCGGCATCGCGATCTATGTGCTGCGCGCCAATACTGTCACGCAGATGGAGAACTTCCTGGTCGATCTGTTTCGACTGAACTCGCGGGAGACACCCGATACATTCGGCGCAGCGATTGAAGAAGCCGAACGCGCCATCAGCCGCATCCGCGCTGGCGAAGAGTATATCAATCTCAAGCCGCAAGCCTCGCAGATCCGCAAGCGCCAACACCAACTGGCGCGCCAGGCGCACATGCAATCGGCCAGCGTGGGCGACGAGCCGCGGCGCTATGTTACGATTTATCGCGGCGCCAGCTGATGCGGCGTCCAGCGCCTATCCGCACCGACAGCAGCAACGCCTTTGCCAACAACACCATGCGCGTTCGTCTGCCCGCCATCATCGACGAGACCTTGGCGCTCAACAGCGACTACGACACGAGTATCCAGGCGAGATTGAAAAAGCTGCGTGACGAAATTGCCAGTGGCGCGCCGATCCCTCCTCTGCCCGAAAGCGAGCCAGACCACGCCGAGTGGCTGGGCGCTATCGACAAGCAGCGCCAGATTGTGCAGAGCCAACCAGGCTGGCACAATGCCGAGTGGTTCTTCGCGGAAACGTATGCCTATCGCTGGATTCTTGAAGCCGCGCGCTGGCAGGAAACCGGTCGTGACCCATTCTCCCCCAAGAAGCTGGCGGAATTGCATGGCAAAGACTTGTGGCGGCTGGTCGAAGGGGCAATGCAGCCCGCCGACACACTGGCAGACGCGCTGAGCCGCACGTTGGCCTTGGACTTGTGGGCAAATCGCATCGACCTGAGTTATGCCGCGTCTATGCAGCATGGCACAGTAACCAGCGCCGAAGACTTGCTTGTCGACGATCGCGGCACCGTGATCGCGCATGTGATGGGCGAGCCCGATGGCGTCATTTACCTGGTCGCGGACAATGCCGGCTCTGAACTGGCGATGGATTTGGCGCTGGTGGACTTGCTTCTGCAGCTGCCGGGCATGCGCGTCGTTGTCTGTCTCAAGGCGGCGCCCACCTTCGTCAGCGATGCCACGCCAAGCGACATCTGGCTGATGCTGGCGGAAATGAAGCAGCGCGGGGAAGAATCGGCGGCGCTGACATCTCGCTTGCGCAATGCCTGGTCGGCCGAACGACTGCGCTTTCTGCCACATGCCTATTGGAACAGCGGTCATTTTCTCTGGGACATGCCAACCAGCCTGCAGGGAGCGCTGAACAGAGCGCGTCTGGTGATTATCAAGGGCGATGCCAATTATCGACGCGCTGTCGGAGACTGCCTTTGGGACCTGCAAACACCCTTCGCGGATGTGTTGGGTTATCTCGATGCGCCTGTGCTGTGCCTGCGCACACTGAAGAGCGACCCGCTGGTCGGCTTGCCCAGCGCAGCCATGGCGAAAGAGCTAAGCGCCATCGACCCCGAGTGGCGAGTCAATGGCAAGCGCGGGCTGATTCAGTTCAAAGAGCGTTAATCGAAGAGCCAGCAGGTTGCCGTGGCCGGGAAGTCTTTTTCCTGCCAGGCCATGACCTTGCGCGGATGCAGTTGATAGACCAGCGAGTCGCTCGTATCCAGTTCGGGGCTTAAGCCGTATTTTTGGGTGTAGAGGGCGTCGAGGGCAGCCACAGACTCGGCGGAGAGTTTGGCTGGCGCCAGCTCGCCTTCCATGATGACGACATCGTCGCCGCTATCCAGGTGAATGACGACGCGCGGATCGCTGCGTATATTGGCGGTTTTGACAGAATTCTCGTCCGTTCCGAAATAAAATGCGCGGTCAAACCAGGCGCCCCAAACCGGCACAGCATGGGGTCTGCCATCGGCGCGCACGCTGCAGACCCAATAATTGCGAGCGGATTGCATCTGCTGGGCGACCCAATCCCAGCTAAGCATGCCCTGTGTGGCATCGGCGGCGACGCCATAATGCGGCATATTGGGACGGACGCGGCGAGCGCTCTCTGGCGAAATCATCGGGCAGGCTGCGCTTACTTGCTCATCGGCATGATGACATGCACGAAGTCTTCGCGGTCTTCTGGCTTGAGCACGCCGGGATTCTCTGGCCCGTTGCTCTCGAAAGTCACTCGCTCTTCTTTGATGACATTCAGCACATCAATCAGGTATTTGATATTGAAGGAGATATCCAGCGGCTCGCCTTCGGCTGTAGCTTGGGCAGCGCCTTCGGTATCGCCCCGCTCGGCGCTCTTGCCGACGATCATGACATCGGCTGGTTCGCCGGGATTATCCGCCGGGCGCACAACCATTGTACTGCTGTTGGCGTTGTCGCGCGCAAAGATCTCGGCACGCCGGCAGACCGCCAGCAGATCGCTGGTATAGAGCATAGTCGTCGTGGCGAAAGAACGTGGGATGATGGCGGCGAAATCGGGGAAACGTCCGTCCAGCGCCTGCGAGGTGATCACCGCATTGGGCGCGGTGAACGTAATGGCGTTGCGCTCTTTGGGCAGGCAGATGCCGACTTCCATATCATCGCCGCAGATGCGCGCCGCTTCGTTCATGGTGCTCGCCGGGATGACCATATCCTGCTTTTCGTCGAAGCTCTTCGCCATTTCGCTGGTACGCACAGCCAGCCGATACCCATCAGCTGCGGCCATGGTCAGCGTATTGCCTTCCAGCTTGACATAGACGCCGGTCAAGATGGGACGGTTCATCTCAGTCGCGGCCGCAAAGACCGTCTGGTTGATCATCTCTTTGAGCGTGTCGCCAGCCATGTGAAAATCAGCTTCTTGACCGTGATTGATGGGCGGAAATTCGTCGGCGTCGATGCCACGAATGTTGGTGGTCTGCACGCCACAGCGCATTTCCATGGTGTGCGTAGACCCGTCCAGCTTCATGTCGATCCGCTCGCGAGAGAGCGTGCCGACCAATTCGCTGAATGTGCGCGCAGGCAGTGTGATGCTGCCAGCCTGCTCGACCTTTGCGCCGATCCAGGCGGTTATGCTCATCTCGAGGTTGGTCGCCGAGAGCTTCAGCCGCGAGTCTTCGGTTTCCAGCAGCACATTGCTTAATACGGGCAGGGGCGGGCTGCTTTCGATGGCGCGGGTGACGATGCCCAGGCTCTTCGCCAGATTCTCTTGGAGGACGCTAACAATCATGTTCTAACTCCTGCATTGACGGCGCATAAGCACGTCGCAAATCGTAGTCGCTTTGATTCAGCGTAGTATAGCTCAGGATTCGCCGCATGACACTGTCGAATAAAAAAATCCGCGCAACAATCAGCGCCAGGCGAAGTTCAGCCGAGCAGCCGAAACAGCATGGCTTTCCAGCGCGCCGCATCCAGATTCCAGCAGATGGAGGGTTTGCGCCGTGCACCCAGGGCAGCGCGCCAAACAGATTGATTGCGCTCGTCCGCCGCCACATCCAGCTTGTCGACGACCGTCATGCCGCGCGTCAATTCGCTGTCGCATTCTACATCCAGCGCATGCTGGCTCGACCTGCCGCAGATGGACGGGTTGATCGCCACGGCCATAGCCACGCCATCGGGCAGCGAAATGCCGATCTCGCCAGTCTGTACTTCATAGCCGCGCATGCCTTTGATGTTGGAATCAATTGCGAAATCTGCAAAGGGACTGCCCAGGCCGCGCAGCGCCTCGATGTCTGCCAACGAAAGCACGAAAGGTCCCTGGCTGAACTCCCAGCCGACCATTTCAATCGGCAAGCCCGAGCGAAAGACGATTTGCGCCGCTTCTGGGTCGCACCAGATGTTGTACTCGGCGGCCGGCGTTACATTGCCGTTGGTGCAGGCTGCTCCGCCCATGATCACGCAGCGGTCGACGCGCTCGACAATATCCGGGGCTTTGCGCAGCGCCAGCGCCAGGTTGGTCAATGGACCCAGTGTAACAATGGTCAGGTCGCTGGTAGCGCGCGCCAGGTCGATGATGGCGTCGACAGCGTGTCCCGGTGCGGCTTTCGTGCGTCGCGGCACATACCGGTCGCCCCAGTCGCCCAAACCATCCGCGCCATGAAACCAGTCGGCGCTGACAAATTCGCGCAGCAGCGGACGATCTGCGCCAGCATATACGGGCACATCGGCAGCGCAGAACTCGACGAAGTAGAGCGCGTTTTGCAGCGCTTGCCCGAGCGGCACATTGCCCGCCACGGTCGTGATAGCCCGCACATCGACATCAGGCTGCCGCAGCGCCATGACTATGGCCACTGCATCGTCCGAGCCGGCGTCGGTATCGATCAAGAAGGGGCGCATAGCTGCTCCAACGCGGCCCGCAGACGCCCCAGCCCCTCTTCCAAGACGGCGCGTGGACAGCCAAAGTTCAGCCGCGCAAAGCCGGAATAAGCCGACCCAAAGAATGTGCCCGGCGATGGCGCGACTCCGGCCGTCTCGCGACAGAAGTCCATCAAATCGCCTTCTATGGGCAGACCGCGCATATCCAACCAAAGCAAGTAAGTGGCTTGGGGAACGGTGGTTTTGACCCCTGGCATGTGCTTGCGGATGTAGTTAATGGCGAAGTCGCGATTGTCCTTCAGATATAGGAGCAGCTGCGCAAGCCACTCATCGCCGCCGCAATAGGCGCCATGAGCCGCCGCATAGCCCATGATGTTGACATGGGCGCTGATGCTCTGCAGCGCCGCCGCCAGCTGCTCACGCAGTTCGGGATTTTGGGCGATGAGCACCGAGCAGGCCAAGCCAGCCAGGTTGTAGGTCTTGCTGGGCGCGATCATGGTGATGGTGTTCTGGGCGATTTCGTCCGACAATGTGGCGATAGGAATGTGCTGCCCTTCCAGGATGAGGTCGGAATGAATCTCGTCGGCGATGATGAGCACATTGTGGCGCAGGCAGATCTCGCCGATCGTTTCCAGTTCGGCGCGCGGGGTGATGAAGCCGGCCGGGTTTTGTGGGCTGCACTGCAGGTGGATCGATGTCTGGGGCTCGCGAGCTACTTGCTCAAAGGCGTCATAGTCATTCTCGTAATGAAAGGTATGCGCATCGTCGGCGACATAATCCATATCTATGCTGACGGCGAACTTACGATTGGCGCGAGCGGCTTTGAAGAAGGAGCCATACACGGGAGTCTGCATCAAGACGCCATCGCCGGGGGCGCCAAACTCACGGCAGACAGCGCACAATGCCAGCACCATGCCCGGCGAAAACAGCACATCCTCGGGCCTTATCTCCCAATTGTAAAGGCGGCTCATGCGCTCGACGACCGCCTCTTTTAGCTGCGGCGGATCGAGCGTATAGCCGAATACACCATGCCGAGCGCGGTCTATCATGGCTGCTATGGCGCTAGGTGGCGAGCGGAAATCCATATCGGCGACCCACATGGGCAGGCAGTCGCCTTCGACCAAGCTCCATTTGGCGCTGCTGTGATGGCGGCGGTCAATGATTTCGTCAAAATTGTATTGGGTCATGGGCTGGCTTTCGCGTGGGCGGTCGGTTGCGGCACTATACCCGATTCGCCCCGCCAGCGCACTGGTGGTTTCGTTTGCCGCTACCAGAATGCCGTCCAGAATTGCGCCTGCTTCTCTTGGCGAAAGCGCTGCGTCCATTGTTCTGCTAATTCGCCACCTACTGGCTGATGTCTCGCTGCGGGGACCTGGAAGTCGGCTGGACGCTGGATATCCAGAAAGTCGAGAATGCGCAGAATGGTCGCATCCATCTGCTGCACGAAGTCTTCATAGACCAGTTGCAGGGGGATGATGCCGTTGTCAGCGAAGTAGTCCGCCCAGACTGCCTCGCGGAATGCCAGCTCTTGCAGCAGCGTGTCGATAGCGGCGAAGTCGTACTGTGGCGCCGGATTAGTGACGGTTTGCCGCGAACTCCAGCGCCCGCTTTGGATAGCCAGCCAGTGCGAAACCGCCTGTCTCGCTTTGTTGCGCCGCGTCAAGTGAATGTAGCGCAAGTCGGGGAAGCAGCGGTCGAGCGCCTCTCGCAGCGGCAGGTCAGCCAGAGTTCCGATGTCCAGCAGACGCCGCGCGAAATCGCTCCAATAGCCGCCACCGATCTTGCTGCCAAAGATGCCATTGGCTGTGCTATCGGAATATAACGCGCCAGCAATGTAGGCATGGTAGTCGGCAATCGGGTCTCCGCGCGGATTGTCGGGCGAGATGCTGTGATAAAAGCGCTCTTGCGGTCTGCCCGCCAAGCCAGTATCAGTCAGAAGCTGGCAGAGCAGACTGCTGCCGCTGCGCACGGTAAAGCAGATGAAGTAGGACCGTTTTGCGGACATCCGCGGTTAATCTGCGAACGCCGGCGTTTGCATAGAGCCTGCCAGAGAGCGCGCGGCCACACAGCGAAAAGCCAGCAGATAGCGTGGATCGTCATGCAGCCGTTCCAGATGCAGTTTTTCGCCGAAAATCTCATGCAAACTTGTGGCGAGCGCTTCTTGGGCCGCCTCTGCCACCTTGGCTTGGTTGGGAAACTGCAGCCGATCGAGATAGCTGATTTCCACGGTGTGATAAGCAAAGACGATATCGCCTGGCGCTTCGGCTTCCAGCATTTGTGCGGCTTGCAGCGCGCCCTCACAGCAGAGCCGCAGGGCAGCGGACAGATCGTCCGGCAGCGCGCGCTTGCGTATGTAGCGCAGACCCACCTGCCCCGCGCCCAGATCCCAGGCATAGTCGGCTTCATCGGCGATCAGCACAATGCCGGGACCTTCCGGCACATGCTTGTAGTCGATCACATCAATCAGCATGCCCGGCACGGTCCGCTGTTGGATCCAGCGCTGGAAGATGGGCACGATATCCGCTGGCTGCAACTGTGGCGCTCGAGCCAGGCTGAACTTCACAGCCAGTCGTTTGGGAACTGTTGTCATGGATCATTGAGCCTTTCTGTTGCTTGTCCCCCGAACAGTCGGGGGGAGGGGCTGCGGGTGGGGTAGAGAAACGGGACTTAACCGACAATCACGCCATTGATGCGCTGTTCGGCGCTGTGGATATTCTCGATGAATAGCTGCGTTTCATCGATGATCTGGTGCGCATAATCTTCGTCCAGGCGCACTGGACTGCCAGCATGGCGCTTGAATAGATAGCGCGCGAACTTGCCTTTGGCGAAGCGATCATAGACCAGCTCGGTATCATAGAAGCGCTCGCGGAATTCGTTGACGATGCGGTCGCTGTCGTCGCCAACATCCAGGTACTTGGTGCGCACCAGCGCCCGCGCCGCCAGCACCATTGCGCGGTAAGCCTGCTCGTCTGCGCGCCGATAGTCGCCATCATCCAACGCCAGCAGCGCCTCAAAGTGCGTCGACTCGGCTTTGGATATCTCCATGGAAAAGAGCGAAACCACTTCGCCAGCGCATTCGCCGACGCCGATATCATCAATCGTATACACGCGCGAATCGCCCCAGTCGCTGAAGAAAGCTGGGTTTTCTTCGAATGTCGGCAGCTGCATATAGGGCTTCAGCATGGCTTTGATTTCTTTGCGCCCCAGCTGCTTCACCCAGCTTTGGAAGTTCTCGTCCTCGGCGCGTTCGGCGACATAACGCTCGGTCAGCGCAGCCAGCACTTCGGGCACAGCCTTGGCGGGAACAGCCCCAACAGCCAAGCCATAGCTGCCGGCATTCTGCTGCCACTGCCCGCCCAGCACGACCTGGAAATGCGGCAGTTTGTGATTGCCGCTGCGCCGACTGTTGCCGAAGAAGCCAATGTCCGCCACATGGTGCTGCCCGCAAGAATTGAAGCAGCCGCTGACTTTGATTTTCAGTTCGCGCACGGCATCGGGCAGCAGGTTGATGCGCTCGATCAGGCGCGTGCGCAGCTCGGCCGTCAAACCGCGCGACGAAGCGATGCCCAGCTTGCAGGTGTCGGTGCCGGGGCAGGTGGTGATATCGACGATGGTGCCGGCGTGGGCGTCGCCCAGTCCGATTTCGCGCAGGTCGCGGCAGAGCGCCGGCAAGTCGGCATCTGCCACCCAGCGCAAAACGATATTTTGCTCGACCGTGAGGCGAATGTTGTCGCCGACATATTTGCGCGCGATATCCGCCAGCGCAAAGCCTTGCTGCGCCGTGAAGTCGCCCAGCGGACTGTGCAAGGTGACGACGCTGTAACCGGGCTGGGCCTGGCGATAGACATTGCTGCGATACCAATCGTCAAAACCCTCGGGCAGTGGCGCGCCATTGAGCTGCATGCCCGCTTTGGCTGGGTCATAGATGAAGTCGTCCACGCTTTCCAGGTAGGCGGTATGGCGTGGATCCTGCGGCAGCGACTCCAGCTCTGCTTCGACCAGGTGGCGGAATTCGTCTATGCCCAGCTTGGCGACCAAGAATTTGAGGCGGGCGCGGTTGCGGTTTTTCTTTTCGCCCAGGCGGGCAAATACGCGCGCGATCGCCTGCGTCAGTGGCAGCAGCTCTTCGGGCCTGACGAACTCCGCCAGCGCCTTGGCTTGATGCGGGACTGTGCCCAGGCCGCCACCGACAAATACCGTGAAGCCTCGCTGAATCTCGCCAGCGACTTCGCGCGATTGAGCAAGCAAGCCCAGGTCGTGCATTTTGACCAAGCCGCAGGCCTGCCCCGCGCAGCCAGAAAAAGCCACTTTGAATTTGCGTCCGAAATCTTGCACATCGTCGTGCGCCAGCAAGAATTGTGTCATGGCATCGGCGTAGGGGCTGACATCAAATGCCTCGTCGTGGCAGACACCCGCCAGTTGGCAAGCGGTGATATTGCGCACGCTGTTGCCGCAGGCTTCTTGGGTGGTGATGCCCACCGCCGCCAGCCGCCGCATCAAATCGGGACTGTCGTCGATGTGCACATAATGCAACTGGATATCTTGGCGCGTGGTGATATGCAAGATGCCATCGGCATATTCGTCGGCCAGCTCTGACAACACTTCCAGCTGCCGCGCGCTCAAGCCGCCGTAAGGAATCTTGATGCGCTGCATGCCGGGCGCGTCCCAGAGCGTGTCGGGACCCTTGACGATGTCGTCAGATGGATATGCCAGCGATTGGGTGCGGACGCCATCGTGGCGCTGGCCATTGTCATAGCGCTGCCCATAGACGCCTTTGCGCAGGCGTGCCTCGGCAAAGACTTTCTCGTCCATTTTGCCTTGTTGACGCAGCGACATCTGCGCCTCGTAGATGTCGATGAGCTTGGCCATTTCGAGCGGAATCTCGTCTTTGAGTCGTTCTTTCCAGCTGGTCATGTTGCTTTCGTCCCTTCTACAATTTGCAAAGCGCTTAGCGATAGTCAATAGGTCATTCACGCCAGGCCTGCCAGTTGTGGCAGCAGGTCGTACCAGGCGATGCCTTCATCGCGCAGGCGGACCACCTCGCCAACCACGGTGATAGCGGGCGGACGGATGCCGTTCTCACGGGCAACAGCGGCGATATCATCCAACGTGCCGGTCACTGTACGTTGGCGGGCTGTCGCGCCCCATTCGATGACAGCGGTCGGTGTATCGGCGGACATGCCAGATAAAAGCAGCTTGTCGGTGATATTGGGCAATTGCTTCACGCCCATCAGAATGACGATGGTGCCGCCCAGCCTCGCCAATGCCGCATAGTTGAGGCCTTGACCTATTTCGTGCCCGGTGATGACGGTGAAGGCGCTGCTGATGTGGCGCTGTGTCAAGGGGATGCCGGCATAGGCGGGCACAGAAATCGCGCTGGATACGCCCGGCACCACTTCAAATGGAATGCCCAGGCGATGACAAGCCAGCGCTTCTTCGCCGCCACGGCCAAACACGAATGGATCGCCGCCTTTCAGCCGCAACACATCCAGCCCAGCCAGCGCTCGGTCGATGATTAGCGCATTGATGGCTGCCTGCGAGAGGCGGTGACGCGTTGGCGCTTTGCCGGCGTTGATCAGCTCGGCATCGGATCGCGTCTCGTCCAGCAGCTGGCGCGGGATCAGGCGGTCATACATGACCACATCCGCTTCCCGCAACAGTCGCAAACCCTTGCGCGTGATCAGGTCGGGGTCGCCAGGGCCTGCGCCCACCAGGAAGACTGTGCCAATGGTCATGCGCACTCCTTTTCAAACTTGCGGGCATTTATCAGCCACCAGTTGCAAGCCACGCGGCAAGGCAACTCACCGTCCACGCCATGCCAGGTCGGCTGACGCACACAAGCGCCGCAGATCTCGTGGATGGTCCGCTGAATCACAGACCGGGGCAGCCGCTGGATATCGTTGAACATGCCGTCTTGCCGCCCGCCGATATCCGCCAGCGACTCGGTTTGTAGCGCGCCACGCCGCTGCGCCGACCAATCCGCCACCAAGCCCGGATAGACCGTCTCCAGCACAGCATGCGCATCGACCGGCCGAGCCAGGTCCACATGCCAGCCGCCGGGCAAATCCACCCGCGTAGGCAAAGGATGAAATGCCCTCTCGCGCAGCAGAGATCGCAAGGCAGACGGCGAGTGCAGAGCCTGGTTGTCGCTGTTGTCGGCAGGCCAGACTCGTTCGCGATTGAGGCAGATCTGCCCAAATCGCAGCATTTCGCCCTGCTCCAGCGCCGCTAGCAAGTCGCGCCTGCCCGCCGTGGGGAAGCCATCCCAAGCGCCGCGATCGGCTTGCCTTGCAAAGGGCAGCCCGCTCGTCCGCGCCAGCGCCAGAATGACATCGCAGACCGATTCGTCTGTGCCGACAGGCTCGGCAAAATACACGCATCTGTCGCGCACGCTCTCGCCTCCGCCAGTGCCAGTGATGCCCAGCGCGCGCGGCAGATCCCGTCTGACATGGCTGCCATCGGCGAGGAAGTAGGGCAAGGCGATGATGTGCCTGGCGCGTGTCCGCCTGTAGATGCTGGGGATATCGGGCTGGTCATCCAGGTAGCAATCGACGATCTCGGCAAACCAGCCCATCGCGGCGATGCGTTGAGATTGGCGGCGGGTGGCAGCGCGGCTTTGTGGGTTGCGGCGCGTGCCATGCCCGATGATGGCGACGGCAGTCTGGGCAGGCGTCAGATTGTGCGCGGCGGCCATGTCGCTCAGGCGCTGATCGACAACGGCGTCCAGCAGCGGATGCTCGCCGATAGGCGCTGTATAATGAAGGCCTTTGTCGCCGATGCGTGTCGTTGTGCCGCGCAAGCCCATTTCAGTCGGGATAACCTGGCTGGTGAAATAGCCATTGGCAGTGAAGAGCGGCACGATGACCACCTGGGTCGATTCCAGAGCGACCAGCGCTTGTGAGAAAGTCGGCGGCTCTTTCCAGAAGCAGGCGGTGATCTCATCAGCCACGCCTATTCGCCGCAAGCGATCGACATAGCCCCAGACGATGCCCGCCGTGTTGGCGCTGATGTGCGAGCCGTGACCAGCCAGCACGAGAGCGACTCCACTCATTCTGCCGCGCCCTCCTGGACGATGCGCTCAAAGTGGCGACGCGCCTGCTCAGTCTGCCCCTGGCGCAGCAAAGCCAGCACATCCGATGCCAGCACGCGCCGAACCACTTGCTGTCTTTGTGGCTGTGTGCTGCCGTTCCCGCCGGTTTCGCGCAAGTCGCCCAGCCAGTCCGCCAGCGTCGCCCAGTCTTCTGCCAGTTCATCCGCCAGCCGTGCTTTCATCAGCTGCAAGAGCGCCGGTGATTTGCCCTGGCTGCTGAGCGCGATGGTCAGTGGCGGCTGATCAATCTGCGCCATGTTGCTGAAGTCGCTGCGCTCGCTGCTGCCATCGGCGACATTGCACAATGCGCGGATGCGATGCGCATCTTGCGCCACCACTCGATTCACGCGCGGATCGTCTGTCGCGGCGATGACTAGCACGGGCATATCGCTCTGGAAGCTGTCGCGCTGGTAGCTTTCACGCCGCCACAAGATGTCGCCCGCTCCAGCCAGTTCTTGCAATTCGTCTGTGGCCTTTGGGCTGATTACCAATATGCGCGCGCCGGCTTTGCGCAGCTGCCGCACTTTGCGAGCCGCCACCCGTCCGCCGCCAACGACAGCCACCTGCCTGTCATGCAGGTGCAGCATTACTGGATAGCCGCTAGCCATGAAAAGCTGCCTCGGCTGGCGCGGGCAGGTGGATGCCGCATTCGGTTTTGCTGTGGCGCGTCCAACGTCCGGCGCGGCCGTCGTCTGCTACAGCATGCGTGCAGGTCCAGCAGCCGATGCTCGGATAGCCCTGGTCGTGCAGGTCGTTGTAGGGCAGTCCCCGCGCGTGGATCGTTTCCCAAACTTGCGATTCTGTCCAATTGGCGAAAGGCGCGAACTTGATCAGCCCGCTGCGCCGATCGCGACTGACAATCGGTGTATGGGCGCGGCTGGCAGACTGATCGCGCCGCAAGCCAGCCACCCAAGCCTGGAAGCCGCTCAATGCGCCACGCAGAGGAATGGTTTTGCGGATATGGCAGCAGCGATCGGGGTTGCGCTCCCACAAGCGGTCGCCATAATCGCGAGCTTGCTGCGCGAGCGTCTGTCGCGCTTTGATGCGCCGCAAATCCAACCCAAAGCGCTCTTCCAGCTGCGCCATGAGTTCCAAGGTCTCGGGGAATAGCAAGTCCGTATCGAGCGTGAGCACCGGCGTCTGCGGCGCGATTCGCTGCATCATGTCCAGCGTGACGATGCCGGTAATTTGAAAACTGGTTACGATAGCCAGCTTGCGCCCAAACAAGGCCTGCGCCCGGCGCAAGATTTCGAAGGGGCTGGCGCTTTCCAATTGTCGCGCCAAGACTTGAATCTGTTCGTTTGTCATATTGTCTCCCGTTGATTGCTGCGGCTTTCTGCCAAATAAAAAGAGCGCCTCGGCTTATCCGAAGCGCCCTGACCATCGTGCAGGTCCTACCGGCAACATCGCGCCGCCAGCCTCGGATAAGCCACCCCCGGTGGGGCGCAGCAGCAACAACACATACAGACTTGCGCTAGAACGAACATGAATGCTCCTGGCTTTCGCCATCCAAGAAAAAAGCCCCGTGCCATGACGGGGCTTCGCAATTTCGTTGCTATTTGGTCAAAGTCGACCTAGCACGACGCCACCGCAGGCAAAGGCATATTCTGCATCCGACAACAACAAGCTGCGGCACAATTGAACGTGGTGGACTGTTCCTGGATCTTTGTGACCATGCCCACAGCTTATCGCGGGCAAACCGACCTGTCAAGGGCAAAATCTGCCTGCTTGCGCACAGCTCGGCTCAGACCATGCCCAGCTGCATGGCGCTAGCGGTAGCCGTTGCTGCCGCTCAAGCTGTTGAGGAAGCTCTGGTTGGTGTCGTGCAGGCGGAAGCTCTGCAGCAGCATCTCAGTCGCGCCGACGATGCCTTCGGGCTGTTCTGCCAGGTGCGACCACATGCGCCGCATGGTATAGACGCGCTGCAAAACATCGGGACCCAGCAGCAATTCTTCGCGCCGCGTGGATGATTGTTCGATATCAAAAGCGGGGAAGATGCGCCGCTCTTGCAGCTTGCGGCTGAGGTGCAGCTCCATATTGCCCGTGCCCTTGAATTCTTCATAGATGACATCGTCCATCTTGCTGCCCGTATTGACGAGGCAAGTGGCGACGATGGTGAGGCTGCCGCCTTCTTCGACATTGCGCGCCGCGCCAAAGAAGCGCTTGGGCGGGTGAATTGCCTGCGGATCCAAGCCGCCTGACAAGGTGCGACCGCTGGTGGGCACGACCAGATTATAGGCGCGCGCCAGCCGCGTTACGCTGTCGAGCATCATCACCACATGCCGCTTGACCTCGACCAGCCGTTTCGCTCGTTCCAGCGCCATTTCGGCCACGCGCACATGGTGATGCACGGGATCGTCAAATGTCGATGCGATGACCTCGGCATCAACAGAGCGGTCCATGTCGGTTACTTCTTCCGGGCGCTCGCCGATCAACGCGACCATCAGATGCACATCGGGATAATTGGTGCTGATGGCATTGGCGATATCCTTGAGCACGGTGGTTTTGCCGGCTTTGGGTGGAGACACGATCAAACCGCGCTGCCCAAATCCGACCGGCGCGATGAGATTCAACATGCGCGTGGAAAATATGCGCGGCACCGTTTCCAGGTTGAAGCGCACTTCGGGGAAGATGGGCGTCAGCCGTTCAAAGTTGGGACGACTGCGCACTTCACGCGGGTCCAGCCCATTGACCGCATCGACGCGCAGCAAGCCAAAATAACGTTCGCTGTCTTTGGGGGGGCGCACCTGCCCGATGACCATATCGCCCGTGCGCAGCTTTAGCCGGTCGATCTGCGAGGCGCTGACATAAATGTCGTTCTTGCCGGGCAGATAGCCTTCGGCGCGCAAGAAGCCTATGCCATTTTCGGTGACCTCGAGCACGCCGCCGCGCAATTCGTTGCCGCGCCGTTCGGCCTCTTGCCGCAACAATCCGATGATCAGGTCTTGCTTCTTCAAACGGCTGAAGCGGGGCACATTGCGCTGGCGCGCCATGGTCCGCAATTCGGGCAAGGTCTTTGCTTCAAGTTTTCCAATGTTCATGCATGTCATCCTGTGTTATTGGTACGCGGCGGGGCTGGGTTCAGTTGCCACGATTTTATGAGCGAATCCTGAGCTGGGTATGGCAGCGAAGCACTCCCTGCATGGCAAGCACAACGGGCAACAATAAAAAGCAGTGCGCGCTAGGGTATGTCAAGTAGGAAGCCGCTGGCAGGGGTCAGATAGTGGGAATACCGCTTATTAAAGCACTATACCATGAATAGTTGGCTGCGTCAAATACTTCCTTGCTGATTCTATAGCAATTATAATGCTTGTGGCTGCGTGGCACTGTAGCATGTTGCGAGAAGCCCTCACAAGGAGACTGAATAGTATGCCTCGCATTGTTGTCATCGGCGCGCTGGTTTATGACCTGGTATTTGATGTGTCCGACTGGGTGCAGCCCAATCGCGCCGTGCATGCCTGCGGGCTGACCATTTCGCCAGGCGGCAAGGGTCTGAATCAAGCGGCCGCGGCGAGTCTGCTTGGCGCGGAAGAAGTGCGGCTGGTCGGTTGTGTTGGCGATGACATCTTCGGCGCGGAAATGGTCGCTGCGTTGCAAGAGGCGGGCATCGACACAGCGCATATCCATGTGCATCCCGACGCGCGCACCAGCATCGCCGCCATCATCGTGCGCGAACAGCTTCCCGGCTTTATCGGCGCGCCCGATGCCAGCCGCCGCGTCAGCAAATCACAAATCCGCGCGGCATTGGCAGATCTGCGCCCAGGCGATGTGCTGCTGGTCGGCTTTGAAGTGCCACAGCCCTTGGTGGCATACGCGCTGCGACTGGGCAGAGCCGCCGGCGCAAGCACCGTGGTCAACCCAGCGCCTTTCTTCACGCGCGACAATTTCGTCATCGACTACTTGCCCCTTGTCGACCTGCTCATCCCCAACAAGCTGGAAGCGCAGCTGCTGATGGACGGCGAGTCCGACGATGTCGAGCAGCTTGGTTGCGGGCTGCTGCATCAAGGCGTCGGGCGCGTCTTGCTGACGCTGGGCGAAGCGGGCAGCGTTTTGTACGAACCCGGCGGCAAGATCGTACAGCCAGCCTTCCCGGTCGAAGCGGTTGATACGACTGGCGCGAGCGATGCCTTTGCGGGCGCGTTCTGCCTGGGGCTGGCGCGCGGCTGGGGCTCGACGCAGAGCTTGGCATTTGCATCGGCAGCGGCCGGACTGACCTGCGCGAAGCCGGGCACCATGACCGCTCTGCCCGCCCGCAGCGAAGTTGATGGGTTGCTTGCCAACGCGCAACTTGACCTGTCCGCGCGTGTTTTGGATTGTATGGAATGAAGAACCCATTCGCCCGGCAAAACGATTATTCTACGCTGGATGATGCGGCGCTGGTCGCTTTGGCAAAGACCGACCGCGATGCCTTCGGCGAATTGTATGAAAGATACCTCGGCAAAATGTACAGCTATGTCTATTACCGCACGGGCAACAGTCATGATGCCGAAGACTTGACGGCGAAGGTCTTCTTGCGCGCTTTTTCGCACATTGGCAAGTATGTCGACCGGGGACTGCCCTTCCAAGCCTGGCTCTACCGCATCGCGCACAACCTGGTCGCCAATTGGCGCCGCGACCAGAGCCGGCGCAAAATCATCGCGCTGGAAGATTACCTGGAGCGCGACCTGCAAACCGAAGCGCCCGAGGAGCGAGCAGAAAGGCGTGACGAACACGACAGCCTGCTTCGCGCCGTCCGCCGCCTGCCCGCCGAACGCCAACAACTGCTGATCCTGAAATATGTCGAACGCATGCCCAACCGCGAGATCGGCATCATCATGGGACGCAGCGAGGGCGCGATCAAATCCTTGTATCACCGCACATTGCTGGCGCTGCGCGCAGAATTAAGCGCCGCCCCCGCCAGCGCCAGAGAAAACCGATCGAGTGGATGACTGATATGAAGCCTGACCAGCCTGTACCGCGCGAAAATAGCTTGTCTGCCGATGACGATCAGCAGGAAGCCAAAGCCCTCGCTCAACTGAATAAAGCGCTGGAATCTGCGCTGATATCGCGACAGCCACGCGAATCCTTCGCCAGAGAATTGCGCGCGCAGATCAGTGAAGATCGAGCGAGAATGCCTTCGCGCATGCGCAGCTTGTCTCCACGACTGCAATTCGCCGCGGCACTTGCCCTGGCGGCCGGCTGCTTGTTGCTGATGCTGCGCCGGCTGCTGGGCGGCAATGGCGGGGGCGAGCTGGTAGAAGACACCGTACCCAGTTCTGCCTGAGGCGAGCCTTGACCGAAACGATCACCCTGCGGCAACTCAACCGCACGCTGCTTTCGCGCCAGATGCTGCTTGAACGTTGCGACATCCCGCCGCTGGCAGCCATAGAGCGGCTGGCGGGCATGCAGTCGCAGATCCCCAACCCGCCCTACATCGGCTTGTGGACGCGGCTCGCCGAGTTTCAGAAAGTCGAACTGACTGCGCTGCTGCAATCACGAGAGGTGGTTCGAGCGCCCTGGATTCGCTCTACCCTGCATCTGGTGTCAGCCCCCGACCATCAGCGTTTTCAGTCGGTCATCCAACCGGCTTTGGCGCGGGGCTTGCGATCATTCTTTGGAAAGCGCGCCAGAGATCTGGATATACCGCGATTGATCGAAATCGCGATCCCCTTCCTGGAAGCCGAGACACCGGCCATCGGGGCGCTGCGCGACGAATTGCAGCGACACTTCCCACAGCATGACAAACAAGCCATGGCTTACGCCGTGCGCAGTTTTCTGCCACTGCTGCAAGTGCCACCCAGCGGCACATGGGGCGTGGGAACGCGCGCGACCTATACCAGCGCTGCCAGCTGGCTGGGCGAGGCGCAGCCGTCTGACCTGGCGGGGCTTTTTCGGCGCTATCTGGCTGCATTTGGTCCTGCCAGCGTCATGGATTTTCAGACCTGGTGCGGTATGACCAGCCTGAAAGCGGCGCTAGCGCCCGTCATCAAGACGCTGGTCGCTTATCGGAGCGAAGACGGCGCGCAACTGCTTGACCTGCCAGAACTGCCCTTGCTGCCCGAAGATGCGCCGACGTCCATCCGCTTTCTGCCGGAATACGACAATATCTTGATCGCGCACAAGAGCCGCGCGCGCATCTTGCCCGAGCAGCATCGCAAGAAAGTATTCGTTTCGGCTGGCAGGGTTTTGGGCAGCGTGCTCATCGACGGCTTTGTCGGCGCGATCTGGAAGGCGCGACGAGAAAAAGACCGCGCCCGGCTGTCGATCAGCTTGTTTGAGGCGGCCGATGCCAAATGCCAACAGGCAATCGAAGCCGAGGGCATGCGCCTGCTGCGCTTTATAGACGAAGACGCCAGCGACTGTCGCGTCGAGTTTGTCTAGGCGCTGGCAGAGTTGCGCTGCGCTATAGGCGCGCCAAATCTATATGCTACAATCTCCGCGAAAGGTAGCAATCAGAGGACTGCGGCGCGTTTATGGCAGCGGCAAAACGAATCTCGGCATTGCGGGGCATGCGCGATGTGCTTGGCGCAGAATACGCCCAATGTCGCCAGTTGCTAGACGCGCTGGAGCAGCATCTGCGCTTGCATGCCTACGCTGCCATCGATCCGCCCTTGCTGGAAAATACCGAGCTTTACCTGCGCAAATCGGGCGAAGACATCGCCGCGCGCCTTTACGAATTCGACTTTAAGAGCCGGCGCGTTTCGTTGCGTCCAGAGCTGACGGCATCGGTCTTGCGCGCCTGTGTCGAGCAGCTGAGCGGCGAGACACTGCCTCTGCGTCTGCGCTACAGCGGTCCGGTTTTCCGGTACGAGAAGCCGCAGCTGCACCGCTATCGCCAATTCACCCTGGCCGGTGCAGAATTGCTGGGCGCGCCAGCCGATTATGCCGATGCCGAATTGCTGCAATTGGCTTGCGGCGGCTTGGAAACCGTCGGCATCAGCGACTACAGGCTGGTCATCGGCACATCCGCCCTGCTGGAAACTTTCTTGTCGTCCTTGGGATTGCGCAAGCAGTTGCACAACTTCTTGCTGCGCAACATGGAAAATCTGCGCAAGCACGGCTTGGACTTTGTCGCCGACTCCCTGCGCGCCATCTTGCCCGACTTCCAGCTTGCCAGCCCCGACACTGCCGTGGCCGAAAGCCAGGACAGCCAGCAGCTAATCAACGTCTTGCGCGAAATGACGGACGAAGAAGCTCACAGCGCCATCAGCCAATTCCTGCGCAGCCTGAACATCCGCATTGACGCCAACCGAGCCGAAGGCCAGGTGATAGACCGCCTGCTGCACAAGATCCGCGAAGACCAGCAAGCGCCCAAGCTGCAGATCGCGTTGGACTTCATGGAGCGGCTGAGCCAGATCGTTGGCGAACCGGGGCTTGCGCTGGCGTCCGCGGCACAGTTGTGCCAGGAATATGCTGTAGAAGACAGCGCGCTGAAACAGCTGGAGCGCACTTTGGAGCGGCTGGCAGATTGTGTCAGACCCAGCGGCGAAATTCAGCTGGACTTCGGTTTGAGTCGCGGCTTGCATTATTACACAGGCATGATCTTCGAGATTCATGGCAGGACGCGCGGCGGAGAGACTATCCAGCTATGCGGCGGCGGTCGTTATGATAATCTGCTTAGCATACTGGGTGGCGATCCCACGCCGGCGGCCGGTTTCGCCTGGGGCATCGAGCGCATAGCCAGCGCCTTGCCGACGCCTGCCGACTTGCTGCACGAGCGAATTGTCTGTGTCATACCGGTTGCGGATGCTGATTTTTCAACTTGTCAGGGCATCGCTGCCAACTTGCGCGCGCACAATATCGTGGCGGAAGTGAGCGTGGGTGGACGCAGTCTGCGGCGCAGCCTCAAACAAGCCGATCGGCGTGGCGCGAGTCTGGTCATCATCATTGGCGAAGCAGAACGCGCCAAAAACAGCGCCGTATTGCGGGATATGCGCGAAGACGCTGAGCGACATGTCGCCTTTGATGCCCTGCCAGCCGCGGCAGCAGACATGCTTCGCGAGTTGGAGCCAGACCATGCCAGCTGAAAAACTGATTATCGCGCTGCCCAGCAAGGGCAAACTTGGCGATGACTCCGACCGTTTTTTGGCGCGCGCGGGATTGCCTGTGTACAAGCCCAACCGCCGTCAATACAGCGCCACCATCCCCAGCCTACCCCAAGCCGAAGTCGTGTATCAACGTCCGCGCGATATCCTCAGCAAGGTGGGCGATGGCCGCGCCGATATTGGCATCACGGGTTTGGATATCGTCGCCGAACACAGCGAAGACTCGGCGGATGTCATGATAATCGACCGGCTGGGATTTGCCCGCTGCACGCTGCTGCTGGCGGTGCCCGATTCGTGGATTGATGTGTCGTCTATCGCCGACTTGGCCGACCTCAGCCTGCGCCAACAAGAGAGCGGCGTTCCGTTGCGCATCGCCACCAAATACAGCAACCTGACCAAGAGCTTTTTGTACCGACAGGGGATTTCGCACTTCCTGCTGGTGCATGCCGAAGGCGCGATGGAAGCTGCGCCGCGCATGGGCTATGCCGATATGATTGCCGATATCAGCGAGACAGGCACCACCCTGCGCGAAAATCACCTGCGCCCCATTGATGGCGGGAATATCATCGACGCCCAGGCAGTGCTCATCGGCAATCGGCGTGGCTTGCGCGCCTCGGCGGACAAGCTGGAGACCCTGCGAGAGTTGATCGAGCGCATCGAGGCGCATCGGCGGGCGCGGCAATTTGTATCTCTACGCGCCAATATCGCCGGCGAGTCGGTTGAGGATGTGCAGATGCGCATATTGGCGAATCCCGCGCTCAGCGGCAGCAAGGGACCTGGCGTGGTTGCCGTGGCCAGCCCACCAGGCATGCCACAGCGCTGGTTCGAAACCAATTTGCTGGTGCGCAGCGATCTCATTCACAAGACCATGCAGCATTTGCGCGCGCTGGGCGGCACAGACATTATTGTTACGCGCCCCGACTATGTATTTGACGCGGAATCCGCCACCTACAACCGCTTTGAGCGCGTGCTGCATTCTGACGAAAGGCTGACGAGACAATGAGCAATGTGGGCATCATCAATCCTGGGGCAATGGGCATTTCGATCGCGGCATCGGCACAGGCAGCCGGGCATGCCGTCTATTGGGCATCAGCCGGGCGCAGCGCCGCCAGCCGTCAACGCGCCAACGAGCACAATCTGCTGGACATTGATACGCTGGCGCGCCTTTGTGAAAGCTGTGATGTCCTCATCTGCGTTTGCCCGCCGCATGCCGCAGAGTCTGTCGCCGAGTCGGTGCTGCAAGCCGGCTACCGCGGCCTATATTGCGACGGCAACGCCATCGCTCCACAAAAAGCCAGGCGGATCGGCCAGCGCATGATAGCCGCTGGCATCGACTTTGTGGATGGCAGCATCATCGGTCCGCCGGCCTGGGAAAAAGGCAGTACGCGCTTGTATCTGTCGGGCGATTCAGCCGCGCAAATCGCCAACTTGTTCGAAGACAGCCTTACGGAAGCCATCGTCATCGGCGACGAAGTCGGGCGCGCATCGGCGCTGAAGATGGTCTTCGCCGCTCAGACCAAGGGCAGTACCGCGCTGCTTTCGGCAGTGCAGGCGGTGGCGGAAGCCATGGGTGTGCGCGGCGATCTGGATAGCGAATGGGCGCGGCGTCTGCCCGATGCAGCAGAGTCTCGCGCGAATCAGGTGCGGTCGGCCACCGCAAAAGCCTGGCGCTTCACGGGTGAGATGCAAGAGATCGCCGCGACATTTGAAGAGGCGGGCTTGCCAGACGGCTTCCACCTGGCCGCTTACGAAGTCTACCGGCGCATGGCGGGCTTCAAAGATGCCGAAGCGACCCCGGCGCTGGACGATGTGCTGGCTGCGCTGCTGAAGGAAAACTAGATAACCTGGTCGAGCGCTGCAACCAGCTCTGGCAAGCCCGCATAGACATAATCAGGCTGGATCTCGCTGGCTGCGAGGCTATCGGGGGATTCCACGCCCGTCATCACCAGCGCCGTTTGCATGCCCAGCGCCCGTGCCCCGGCGATATCCGTATTGATGCGGTCGCCGATCATCAGCGTTTCCTGTGGCGGCGCGCCCAAAACCCCCAAAGCCGCATCAAACATGCCGCGCATGGGCTTGCCGATGATGGTCGGCGCTCGACCAGACGCCGATTCCAGCAGCGCCAGGATGCTGCCCGCGCCCGGCACCAGCCCCTCTGGCGAAGGGAAGGACGAATCCGGATTCGTGCCGATAAATTCGGCGCCATCCCGGATCAACAAGGTCGCTGTGCGCAGCTTGCCATAAGTCAAGTCAAAGTCGATGCCACAGACAACTGCCACGGCCCCGCTTTCCACCAGATGGAAGCCGGCGCGAACGACCATCTGCTTTAAGCCATCGCCACCCAGCACGAAGATGTCGCTGCCGGCTGGATAGCGCGTCTGCAAGTAGCGAACGGTGGCTGTGCCGCTGGTGACGATATGCCGCTCCTGTATGTCTTGGACAGCCATCTTCGCCAGTTTCTGCACATAATCGGCGGACGTATTGCGGCTGTTGTTGGTGGCCAGCACGAATGCGAGGTCGCGGGCGAAGAGCAGGTCGAATAACTCGCCCATGCCGGGCAGCGCAACCGTTCCTCGCCACAAAACGCCATCCATATCTGAAATTAAGGCATTGACCGGTCTGCGCAACTCATTTCTCCATTCCGAGCTTGTCGAAAGCCATGCTCATTTGAGGCGGTCCAAGGTGCCCTGCTCCAGCGCCCACAACGTCAGCTGTTCTTGCGCTTCTAGCAAGCTGGTCAGGTGCGGATACCCATTGTCATATTCACGCGACCACTCGACAGCGAAATCGCCCTGGCAGATTTCTTCCAGCGTCGCTTCCATCAGACCTTCCAGCTTCAACTCTTTGAAGCGATGCAAGCGACTGAAGATGCCATATTGCCCGGTCAGCGAAGACAATCGCAGGGCATGCAGCAAGCCATTTTGCGATGCTCGCGAAAGATAATCGGTGAACTCGCCCGAGATAGTCAAGTCCATCATGACAGCTTCGGGCGGATAGCCTTGTTGCAGCAGCAGCGCCGCCGCAGTGGTCATCACATGCTGGAAGGCGGGCAGGATCGCCTGCTGCACGAAGAGATCAAGCTGCGCCTCTTGCTCCAGCGAAACTTCAATCGCTCCGGCGCGCAGGCTGCCCATCGCCATTGTCAGCGCCAGCAGGGTGTCCAGCGCTGTACCTGTGGCATCTTGAGCCACGTCGACGAAGCTGTAGAAACCGCTGCCATCCAGATAGCGCGTACGGACGGCTGCGCCAATGGTGCGCGGGGCGATCATGCCGACATCGACAAAGGGCGGCGGCTCTACAAATCCAAAGGCGATATTGTAGCCGCTGGCGAAAACCAGCAGATGCCCGCGTTGCAGATAAGGGGATATGCGCTCCAGGTAGACTTCGGGCAAGACGACATTGGGCAGCATCAGCAGCAAAATATGACAGCGAGGTACGACTCGCTCAATATCGGCGGGCTCAAAGCCATCCTGGCGGGCATGGTCGCGGGTTTCGTCTTCGCGCAGTCCGATCATGACGCGCACCTGCGAATCGCGCAGGTTGTTGGCGAGCGGACGCCCCAGATTGCCATAGCCGATAACGCCGACGGTCTTGCCGCTGAGCAGGCTCATGTTGGCGTCTTCTTCACGATAGATAGTCGTCATGCGCCCACCCGCGCCGACTCCAGCGTCTTTTGCCAGACGGCGTATTCTTTGCCATTGCGCAAGAAACCATAGCGCTGGTAGAGCTGCTGCGAACGCCAGTTGCTCCCCTGCGTATTGACTGAGATGGCGCTGATGCCGCGCCGCAGCAAATCGCCCAGAAGTCCATGCAGCAGCATTGAAGCGACACCCTGCCCTTGATGCGCCGGATGCACAGCCAGCCGCGCCAGGTGTGCCGCTTTGTCGTGCCGCGCACACAGCTGATAGCCGACAATCGCGCTGTCGGTGGTTGCGACCGTGGCAAAGGCGCAGGCGCGATAGGCTCGCCACAATTCAGCTCGCCCGATCTGCCAGGGCGGCGCAAAGGCCAGCTTGTCGATGTTCAGCAACTGCGCCAAATCCTCGACTTCAACTGGACGCAGACGAGCCAGCGAGTCGGGTCGCGGCGGGAGGCGGCTGCCGATATGCTGCAGCATGACGAGATCATCACAATAATGGAAACCCAGCTCGGCGAAGTAGGCCGGCAGCCAATTCGTCAGCATCAAGATAGCTGCGCCCGCACTGGACTCGTCATCCGCTTCTGCCCGCGCCCACAATTCGCGCAGGATGACGCCCGGCATGTGTCCGTCGCCGATGCCCAGCAGACGCAGCCATCGCCAGCCAGCCACCGCCCGCGATAATCCGATATAGCCCTGCAACTCGTCATCCCGAAGAGCCAGCCAGACTGCGGCGTCTTCATCAGTCAGCCAGTCTGGGAGGCTCTGCCAGTCGAGGTGAGTGTGCGTCCAGCGGCTGCGATTCATCAAGTCCAGCAAGGACCTGCGGTGCTGGCGCGCATAAGGCGCAATCTGCAGGCGGGCAAGAGGCATCAGCGAATGTATTTCTGTCGCTGATAATAGGGTGGCGCGGTGATTTCAAAGGGCTTGTCAAAACGCGGATCGAATATGCGCGAGTTGATGCGATAGGCAGTCTGCGCCGCGAAGCCGCCTGCGACCGGCGATTGCGCTATGGGAAGTTGTGCCGAGGTGATGACTGTCGGCAGCTCTCTTACGAAGCGATAATCAATGATCTGAAAGAGTTTTTCGGCCGCCCAGGGTGTGGCGCTGGCAAGGCTTACGTCGTCAAGAATCAGGACGGGAGCGGAGACGATCTTGCTGAACCGTTTGTCAAAGTGTTCATTTGAATTCGGGTCGAAGGCCAGTCGCAGGTAATCCAGCAGGTCGGCACAAGCCATGAGTGTCACATCATGATTGCGCTCGACCAGTTCTTGAGCGATGGCAGCAGCCAGATGAGTCTTGCCAGTGCCGTGATCGCCAAGCAAGCAGAACCAGCCTGTTGGGGCTTTCGCCCAGGTCTGCGCTCGCTGTTTGGCTTTGCTCAGGTTTTCGCGTTCGCTGCGCAGGTGACTCTCGGCGCTAAATGTCTCGAATGTCATTCCTGCGTAGAGATGAAAAGCGACAGCCTGTGCTCGGCTCTTTCTGCGATAGTCCGGCGCATTGATGTTGACAACAGCGCCTTGCGCCATGCGGCTGCCAATGCGCAGATCGAGTTCGCCAATGTCCGTGTTGGTTGTGATTACTGTGGGCTTCGAGTCGGCATGACGATGATTGAGCAGCTGAAAGAGCTTTTCTTTTGCCCAGTTGGTGGGATTCTCTACGCCGAGATCGTCCAGGACGAGCAGAGGCGCAGTGCGAATGCGGTAGAAGTAATCGTCGAATGAATTGTCGCCACGCTGATCAATAGCGCCGCGCAGCGCATCTAGCAGGTCGGGCGCCGTGAGAAAAACAGCCATTTCGCCACATTGCTCGAGCCGATGATTGGCTATGGAGGCGGCCAGGTGCGTTTTGCCACAGCCAACGGGGCCGGAAAAAACAATCCAGCCCTGTGGATTCGCCGCATAATCCTGCGCCTGTTGCTTGGCGCTGCTCAATGAATTGACGATAGCTTCTGTGTAATTGTGGTTACTATGCTGTGCCAAGAACTTGTCGAATGTCATATCGCGGTAGGCGTCCAGATTGCCAAAACGCCGCAGCCGCTCGTGCATGGTAAAATCAGTTTCGACCGGGTGGTTTGGGCAGCGCTGAAACTTGCCATAGCGCGGGTCGTTCAGCGGCACATCGTATGCGAAGACGCCTTTGCCATCGCAGATCGGGCAGGGTCTCTCCGGGTCTTCTGGATCGTGGCAAACAAAGGCGAAAGGGACTGTCGATCCCGAATCAGGAGTCGATGAAATCTTTCCATTTTCCCCTTTGGTATTGCCGCTTTTGAGGACCTCCTGAATCGGCTTCACGGCTGCGTCCTTCCTGCTGCCAGTTTTCCAACACTTTATGGACATATCGCCAGTTGCGCGCATTCCGTTGTACAGCATAGCGAATGGCTTCTTCAATCCACTCGCGCGGGTAGGCGCTTTCGGCGTCTCGTATCGCTTCGGCAATCATAGGTGTCAGCACACCAAGATTGTCTTCATAGAGAGCGTAGAGCGATGGCCGTGGTGGCAGCACTTCAATCTCGTCAGCCGCCGCCGGCTGCCATTCTCCCGCCTGGATCTGCCGCTGCCAGGCCCGTCCATCTGCATCATTCCAGGCGAAGAGCCGCCTTATGCAGTCGCCCGGGTCGATCTGCGCTTCCAGCAACAGGCCACGCGAAATTCCCCTTTGCAGCGCATCGATCAGCGAATCTTGAGTCCCCAACGCGCGCATCAATGTTTCATCAGCGAGCAATTCATCATAACGCAGGTAGCGGTAGGGAGCTTCTTTTTGCTGCAGCATTGCCAAACAGCGCAGCGCCAGCTTCAATTCCGCCAGATGATCGATTTCCACCAGCGCCGCCGCAAATTCCGAGGCTGGCAGCCGCAGCGCTTCCAGCTTCTGGCTCCTGTTCGAACTGCTCATGACATTCAATCCAAATCGCTCAGGTCGACTCGCTGCATTTTGACATCCATGAATTTGGTAATGGCTTTTTCAAAATACAGCTGCACAGTGCCGGTGGGTCCATGGCGATGCTTGGACAGCAAGACATCAGCCTGGTTGGGGTATTCGGTCGTCTCTGGATTATAAACTTCGTCGCGATACAGAAACATGACGGCATCGGCGTCTTGTTCTATGCTGCCGCTTTCGCGCAGGTCAGAAAGCTGGGGGCGTTTGTCTTGGCGATTTTCGACCGCGCGGGAAAGCTGGGCGGTAGAAAGCAAGGTTACATTCAGCTCACGCGCCAGCTCTTTCAAAGAGCGGCTGATGTAACTAATTTCTTGCACGCGGTTGTTTTCATAGGCTCTGCCCGCCGACATCAACTGCATATAATCGACCATGACCATATCCAGCCCGTATTCGTGCTGCAAGCGGCGGCACTTGGTGCGCATTTCGGCCGGTGTGATGGAGGGCGTGTCGTCGATGAAGAGCGGCAGGTTGGATATGCGGCTGATGGCTTCGGTGAGGCGCGTCTGTTCGCCTGGGCTGATCTCGGCTGTGCGCAACTGTTGGAGGCGAATGCCTGTTTCCATGGATACGATGCGCTGTACCAGCTGTTCGACACCCATCTCCATGGTGAATATGGCAACACGAGCGCCCAGCCGCGCCACATACAGCGCCACCGTCAGCATCCAACTGGTTTTGCCCATGCCTGGGCGCCCGGCGAAGACCACCAGATCCGACTTTTGGAAGCCACCCAACAGCCCGTCCAGCGCTTTGAAACCACTGGGCGTGCCCACCATGCCCGCGCCCAAAGACAGCACACGTTCGAACTCATCATAAAAGTCGCTGGCAGCATCCCACAGCGGCACGAATTCGCGCTTGAGCTGGGTGTCGCTCACGGCGAAGAGCGACTGCTCTGCATCGCTGATGACTTTGTCGATAGACAATTCCTGGTCGAGAGCGGTGGCGCGGATGCTGTCTGCGGCTTGCAGCAGGCGGCGTCTGGTCGCGGCGCGTGCCACCAACTCGCCATAAATCTCGGCGTGCATGGCGGTGGGCGTATTATTGACGAGATTGGTGATGTAAGGCGGTCCGCCGATCTCGTCCAGCAGGTCGAGCGCCTCCAGCTCGCGAGAAAGCGTGACATAATCGATCGGCTCGCCGCGCTCATTGAGTCGACTGAAAGCAGTCCAGATATATTCGTTTCGCTTTATGAAGAAGTCTTCCGGTTTCAGGAAAGTCGCAACGCTGAGGTAGGATTTGGGATCCAGCAAGACAGCGCCCAGCAGCGCTTCTTCCGCCTCTTGACTCATAGGCAGATGCAACTGTGCGGTTGGTGGCGGTTGATCCATAGCTGTGTTTCCGCGCCCGATGGCTGTCCGCGCCGGTCTGCGAATCGTCCAGGCGGCAGCGAAAACCAGACAGCGCGGCGACTGCGCCTAGTCGTCTTCCAGGTCTTCGAGGTTGAGCGTATCGACAAAGTCGGCGAAGGCGCTCAGCTTGCTCTCATCGACCTGCTCGGCAAATTCGCTGGGCTCGTACATATCATCGGGCAGGCCTAGGATTTCGGCTTCGACATTACGTTCGGGCACGATGCCGGCGTAATCCATAATCTCGCTGTCGACGAAAATCTTGGCATTCAGGCGCACGGCCAGGGCAATGGCATCGCTGGGGCGGGCGTCGATGTCGATCTCGCGGTCGGGCAATGTGATGTTGATCAGCGCGAAATACACCTCGCGGCGCAGCTTGTTGATGTAGACATAATTCACGCGGCCGCCCATCTCCTCGATAGTCGACTTGAGCAAATCGTGTGTCAGCGGTCGTTCGCGTTCAATGCCCTGCAACTCAAATGTGATCGCTTCCGACTCGAATTGTCCGATCCAAATCGGCAGATAGCGTTCTTCATCCACATCGCGCAAGACCACCAAGCGATGCTGCGACATCAAACTCACCTGTACGCGGTCTACCATCAATTCGATCATCTGCGCGCCGCCTGACTCAAGCTCGTCTCTGGCTGGATTATAGCAAGGTAGCTTTCGCCATTCAACCATCCCGGCGCAACATCAGCGAATCTGTACGTTGGCGAAGCGATATACTCTGGGGCGTGAATGACATCCGATTGCGCGCGCTGACAGCTTGTCTCGCGGCGATTCTTGCCGTGGCCTGTGGCGCTCTGCCCCGCCATGCCTCGCCCAAGGCCGGTTATCGTTACCAGGATCTTCTGCTGGACGAGCATTTTGAAAGCGGCAAAGCCTGGCGCAGCTACGATGGTGGCGCGGATCTGTGGTTGGGCGTGGCGGAAGGCGTCTATCGCATCGACCTGCTTGGCAAGCGCTATGTCTGGGCGCAGCACGACCAGCTCACAAGCGATGTAGTCATCGAAGCAGAGTCGCGGCAGTTGTCTGCATACGACAACAATGCGTATGGGCTGGCTTGTCGTCTCGACCCCGCCAATAGCGGTCGCGGCTATTTCTTGCTCATCAGCGCCGATGGATATGCCAGCATTCGTTGGAGCGACGGACGTTCCCTGCAAGCGATCGTGCCTGCTTTCCCCAGCCAGCACATTCATCAAGGCGCGGCCCGCAACCGAATCCGCGCCATCTGCATCGGCGATTATCTGGCGCTTTGGGTCAACGATGAATTTGTGGCGGAAGCGCGCGATAGGCGGACCTCGGCGGGCCATATTGGCTTGGCAGGCGTGATGAATAGCGCCGGGCAGCGGCTGAGCGTGGAATTTGACGACCTGCGCGTATGGAGCGCTGTCATGGACGACCGCGGCAGCTAGGGACTGCAACGAATCGCGCGCGTTTGCGTATACGCAGCAGACAATCAGCGATAGTAAACGCTATGGGACTCGAAGACACAATCGCCGAAGCCATCATCATGGGCATGGACGAGCTGGCTGGCAACCCGCGCCGGGCTGTAGAAAGCGCCATGGATTGCGACTCGGCCGCCCAGTGGATCAAGCAAGAGACGACCAAACTGGCGCTGATCGGCGGCGCAGAGATGGTCGTGCCCGGCTTGCATGCGTTCACCATCCCTACCGGCATCAGCTACCTGCTGCACAAAATGGGCTATATCAGCTGGGGCATCGGCGCGTTGAAAGGCGCATTTGTTATTGAAACTGAAGCCTATTCCGACTTGCGCAATATCCTGGCGCTGTGGGCGAACGAAGGACACTTTGACGCGGCTCTCATTGAGCATCTTGCGGTATCGCTGGATGCGCTGGCCTGGACATTGAGCGAACAAGGGCAAGCTGCCATGCCCGCGCTGCTGGAGTCGTCCGCCGATGCCACAACCGTGCGCACCTATCACATCTTGCAGCGCCTGGCGGAGAATCTGGTGGCGGGGGACGAACGCGGTCATGCGGTGCTCTGTGCCATGCGCGGCGATGCGGCGGCGGCTCGGTTGCTGGCGACTGGCAAGAAACATGTCCAGCACCTCAACTGCGAAGTCATGCTGACGCGACCAATGGGACGCAAGATCAGCCGGCGTCTGGCTTACAAGCTGGCTTCGCGCATTGGCACACGCATCCCGGCGCGCATGATTGTGGGCTTCTTGCCGGTGGCTGGCGCGGTCGCCAACGCGTTTATGAATATGCAGACGATGCAGAGCATGGCAGAAGCCGCCGAGAAGTATTATGACCGCCGCCTGCGCCGCGAACACCTGCTGGCTGTTAGGACCTGAGCCGGCGCTTCACTTCCAGCACAATCGACTTGAAAGATTCCAGCTTGTCGGCGCTGTCGAGGGTGCGCAGCGGCATGGTTGCTTGTTGTCTTTCGGCGAGTGGCAGCAGCGCTTGCCATTCGCGCAGGATCTCGGAAGGTTCTATATTTGCCGTCTTTGCCCAGCGATTCAGGGGCAGCTGGACGGCTGGCTGCTTGCGATAGGCCCAGACTGAGAACCATGTTACCCGTCGACCGCCCACATGCAGCCGCGCATGGAAGCCGGGCCTCTTTTGACCGGCAAACTCGACTGCATCGGCATTATGCTGGGCAAAAGCGTACAAATCCCGCGCCACCAGCGCCGCGATATCGCCCTGGGGCAGCTGGGCCAGGTAGGGGAAGAAGTTGCTTTCCAGCGGCCTGTCTGATATAGCGCCATGCGCATGTTCCGCCTCTCTGTCCGCCGACAGCAGCGCTCGCAGCGACTCCAGCAGTTTGCTCATGCCCTGTGGCGCGCGCAGATCGCAGTATTGCAAGTTGATCAGGTGCAGCGGAATCAACAGATCGGCAACCACCGCGACCAAGAGCGGCTTTCGCAGCTGAAAAGCGTAGAGGCATTCGCGCTTTACCCACACCGAGGCTGCGCTAGCCTGCGACAAAATGACCAATACAGCGTCGCAGCGAGCGATGCCGGCTTCAATCTCGCAAAGCCACTCTGCGCCGCCGCGGATATTCTCGTAGTCGATCCAAATGCCCATGCCAGCCGCGCGCAACCGCTCGACAACTGGCTCGGTGAGGGCGTTGTCCTGGTTGCTATGGCTGATGAAGATGGATGGCATTGGGCTAGCCGGCGCTGTAACGTTTGATGACATCGCGGGCCACCACCATGCGATGCACTTCCGATGCGCCGTCATAGATGCGGAAGGCGCGCGCTTTTTCGTACCAGGTCGAAAGCGGCAAATCCCGCGAAATGCCCCGTCCGCCACAGATCTGCACACAGCGATCCAACACGCGGCAGACGATCTCCGACACTTGCAGCTTGGCGATGGAAGTTTCGACGCGCGCTTGTTCGCCCTGCGCCAGCCGCCAGGCCGCTTCGTTGGTCAGCAGCCTGCCCATTTTGAGTTCCATAGCCGAGTCGGCGAGCATCCACTGCACCGACTGGTGCGATGCCAGTGGTCCGCCAAAGGCTTCTCGCTCGCTGGCATATTGTGCAGCGATCTCCAGAGCGCGTTGAGCGATGCCTGTCCAGCGCATGCAATGGGTCAGCCTGGCTGGTCCCAGCCGTGCCTGCGCCAGCATGAAGCCTTGGCCCGCCTCGCCCAGAATGGCGCTGTCTGGCAAACGCAGGTCTTCGTAGATGATTTCTACATGCCCGCCGAAGTCTTTCCTGCCCATCACCGGCACATCGCGCAGGATGTTGATACCTGGACTGTCGCGGGGCGCGATGAAAAGGGTGCAGCCCTGGTAGGGCTGCGCTTCCCAATCTGTGCGCGCCATGATGATGAAAAAGTCGGCGATTTCGCCAAAGGTAGTCAGCCACTTGTGTCCGTTGATGAGCCAGGCGTCGCCCTCATAGCGCGCGCTGGTTTGGATCATGCGCGGGTCACTGCCGGCGCCAGGTGGCGGTTCGGTCATGGAAAATGCCGAGAATGCCTCGCCACGCGCCAGGGGTACGAGGTATCGCTCGACCTGCTCGGCATTCGCCCAGCTGTGCAGCAGGTGCATATTGCCTTCGTCGGGCGCGGCACAACCCATGGCCAACGGTCCCAACAGGCTTCGGCCAGCTGCTTCAAACACGGATACGATTTCCTGGATGTTCAAGCCCATGCCGCCCCAGACTTTGGGCATGGCGGGCGCCCACAATCCCGCCGCCTTGGCTGCCGCGCGCAAGTCTTGCAGCTTGTCCATGTCCAAGTCGTCGCCCGTACGCAGCAAGTCTGTTTCCAGCGGAATAAGCTGCTGATCGACAAATTGCCGGACGCGGTGGACAATCGCCTCGATGTGGCGCGGCCTGCTGAAATCCATCGTCAACTCCTGGTTTGCGCGGGATGCAGGCGAGTATAGCACAGGGCTACTGCGGGGCTGTGAGCATACGGTCGCGTAGAGCGCAATATGCTACAATTGAAGCATGCGCAAGTTCATCATCGACACCGACACCGCCTCAGACGACGCTGTCGCGCTGGTCATGGCGCTTCGCCAGCCAGATATTGATGTCAAAGCCATCACGGTGGTGGCTGGCAATGTGCCGCTGTCGCAAGCTGTTCAGAACGCATTGTATACAGTCGAATTGTGCGAGTCGGCTGTGCCTGTCTATGCGGGCTGCGACAAGCCGCTGCTGCGATCGCTGGAGACCGCGCAGGAGGTCCACGGCGACGATGGCATGGGCGATATCGGCTTGCCTCTGCAGGGGCGCGCGCCGGCCCCAGGCCATGCCGCGGATATGTTGCGCGCTGTCATCGGCCAGCACGCCGGCGGTATCACGCTGGTTACGCTGGGCCCGCTGACCAATGTGGCGCTGGCGCTGCTGCGAGAACCCGAGCTGGCCCAATGCGTATCCGATTGTTTCATCATGGGCGGCATCGGCAGCGGGCACGGCAATGTAACGCCGCTGGCCGAGTTCAACATCTGGGTCGATCCCGAAGCTGCCAAGATCGTCTTTGAATCGGGCATGCCCATCCGCATGGTGGGCTGGGACATCAGCTGGAAGTACGCCACTTTTGATGCCGCGCAAGCCAGCGAAATCCGCGCTATTGGCACGCCCCTGGCCGAATTCGTGGTCGACATCCAGGCGACGCTGACCGACTTTGCCATTGCCGAGACGGGCTTGAGCGGCTTCGACCTGCCCGACCCGATCACCATGGCGGCGGCTATCGAGCCAGGAATCGCTGAATATCGAGATTATCGCGTCGACATCACGGCCGGCGACGGCTTGGCCCGTGGATTGACTGTGGTTGATGTGCTCGGCGTCACTGGCTTGCCGCCCCAGGTCAAAGTGGCGACGCGCGCCGACCGCGAGGCCTTCGTGGCGATGCTGCGGAGAAGCGTGTCTTAAGCCGACTCGCTGTCCGACCCGTCGCGACTGTGCGCAGAAAAGCCTGAGCCGGCATCGGGGATCAACAATTCGTTGCCAGCGAAGATGCGCCCCGGTTCGATATCCGGGTTGGCTGCGATGATATCCGCAACGCTCGCTTGATAGTGCCGGGCGATGCTGTAAAGGCTTTCGCCGCGTTCGACAACATGATAGACATCGCCAGTCGGGCGCACAATCTGCTCTTCGATCCAGCCATTGGCTCGCGACACCAGATTGAACGCGGTTTGCGCCCGTTCGCCCCGCGCCTGCTCTTCTTCTGAAGCGGGCAGCGAGCCGCTCCATGCCAATGCGCTGGCAGAGCCGCCCTCCGCCGGCGACAAAATGCCGATGGCGCTTTCGCCCTCGTTGATGCGCTGCCCATAGATTGTCGTCACTGCGCCGCGATGCACAGTCAAGCTGAGCGCGCCACGATGCGCCTGCTGAAAACTGACCATGGAGCCAACATGAATGTCGACGCCGTTGACAGTCAGATTCACCGGCACATCGCCTGGCGTCTGCACAGCCACCAGCGGCTCGGCGCTGGCACATTCGGCATAGACGTTGCCGGTCGTCAGCGAGAAGGCGCGCAGGGGGTAAGGCTGCCCGATTGTGATGCGTGGCAGCGCGTCCATGGCTTGCAGTCGCTGGACCTTGTCCGCTTCGACCCAGGCGACCAGGCCGTCGGAAACCACGCGCAGCCAGCCTCTGTCACTGTCCCAGGCATCGACGAGCACAATGTCGTCTTGCCGCAGATCGCCAACGGGCTCGGGAATGATGCCTGGCAACCGGTACAACTTCGCATCCGACGCGGCTGCCGTGCTCAATGGCGCGCCGATGGTCATGATCGCATCGGCTGCGACTTCGTTGCTGATCTGCGCGTCGCCGCCCAGCAGCGCCAGCACACCGGGACCGGCGTAGGTTCGTGGCAGATTCGCGCCCAGGCGGATTAGGGCAGCGCCCCAGCTTTGGTCTTCCGGATTGTAGCCGGCCGTGGCAATGCTCCTGACATCAGCCAGCGAGGCGGCGTCGGTTTGCACGGGTGGGCTGACGATACACAAGCTGTCTCGCGTCAGGTCGAGGCACTGCTCGCCAATTGCATCGAGCGCCCGCTGGACGGCCTGTTCACAAGTTGATTCTTGCGCGGCTGTCAAGCCACAAACAAGGATGAGCAGGGAGAAGAGCAGCCTCATTTTCACAAACGTCGCTTTTGATTCCGTTGGCACAAGCACCTTGTATGCTAGCACATCACGACTGCGCGCGCTTTGCCCGCCGCTGTTTTCTGCGCCGCGGCTTCTTTTTCTGCTGCTTTTTCCATTGATCGCGCAAGGTCACGATGCGATTGAATACCAGGCGCTCGCCCGTCGAATCGGCATCGACAACGAAATAGGCCAGCCGCTCAAACTGGAAACGGTCGCCGGGTTGCGCAGTCGCCAGGCTCGGCTCGACAAGCGCCGGGTCGACCACTTGCAGCGAATGCGGATTGATGAAGGCGGTGAAGTCCTGGTCGCGATCGGCATCGGGATTTTCGACTGTGAAGAGCGTGTCATAGAGCCGCGCTTGTGCCTCTAGGGCATGCGCCGCGGAGACCCAGTGCAGAGTCGCTTTGGGACGCCGGCCATCGGGCGCGCTGCCGCCACGGGTTTCGGGGTCATAGATGCAGCGCAACTCGATCACTTCGCCCTTGGCGCCTTTGATGATCTCACGACAGGTGATGAAATAGGCATAGCGAAGGCGGACTTCGCGTCCTGGCGCCAGGCGGAAGAATTTGCGCGGAGGGTCTTCCATGAAATCTTCGCGCTCGATGTAGAGCACTTTCGAGAAGGGCACTTTGCGCGTGCCAGCGCTCGCATCTTCCGGGTTGTTGATTGCGTCCAGCTCTTCGACCAGGTCTTCTGGATAATTCTCTATCACCACCCGCAGCGGATTCAGCACAGCCATGACGCGGTTGGCGCGTTTGTTGAGATCGTGGCGGATGTGATATTCCAGCTTGTGCAGCGCGACCACGCCCTTGACCTTGCCCACGCCGATCTCGTCGCAGAATTCTCGGATAGCTTCTGGCGTATAGCCACGGCGGCGCAATCCCGCAATGGTCGGCAGGCGCGGGTCGTCCCAGCCGCGCACATAGCCCTCTTGCACCAGGCGGATCAGCTTGCGTTTGCTGAGCACGGTGTGGCTCAGATTCAGCCGCGCAAATTCGATCTGCTGCGGATGGGGGATCTCGATATTGTCCAGGTACCAGTCATAAAGCGGGCGGTGATCTTCATATTCCAATGTGCAGATGGAATGCGTTATGCCTTCAATAGAATCCGATTGTCCATGCGCGAAGTCGTACATGGGATAGATGCGCCAGGCATCGCCCGTGCGCGGATGTGGCGTATCGAGGATGCGATACATGACCGGGTCGCGCAGGTTGATGTTGCCGCTGCTCATGTCGATCTTGGCGCGCAGCACCGCCTCGCCCTCTTGGAAGCCGCCAGCGCGCATTTTCTCAAAAAGCGCCAGATTTTCTGCTACAGGTCGATCGCGCCAGGGGCTTGCGATGCCCGGCGCAGTCAACGTGCCGCGGTATGCGCGGATTTCTTCGGGGCTAAGCTGGTCGACATAGGCGCGCCCGATGCGGATCAATTCCAGCGCCATGTCATAGAGCTGGTCGAAGTAATCGGAGGCGAAGAAGAGACGGTCGCCCCAGTCATAACCCAGCCAGCGTACATCGTCGATAATCGCGTCGATGTATTCCTGCTCTTCTGTGGCGGGATTGGTATCGTCAAAGCGCAGATTGCAGAGGCCGCCATATTGCTGCGCGAGGCCAAAATTGAGGCAGATCGATTTGGCATGCCCGATATGCAAATAGCCATTGGGCTCGGGCGGGAAGCGCGTATGCACTTGTCCCTGGAAGCGGTCTGTTTGCTTGTGCTCGTCAATGATTTCGGTGATGAAGTTTCGCTTGGAGTCTGTCTCGGGCATGACGGCGCCTCGCCAGTCGCTGTTCCTGGCGGCGCAGTGTAGTCGAGCCTGGGCGCGCTTGTCTACCCTGTCGCCCGCAAAACTTGCTGGAGTAATACCCCCCTCGGTCCCCCCGAAAAGTCGGGGGGAGGCAATTGCTTGGGAGTGGCTAATTTGCTGGAGTAATACCCCCCTCGGTCCCTCCGAAGAATCGGGGGGAGGCAATTGCTTGGGAGTGGCTAATTTGCTGGATACAGGCACCCCCTCGGTCCCTCCGAAGAATCGGGGGGAGGCAATTGCTTGACAAGCTGCGAAATGGCAATAATATGGAAATGTATGCAATAAGACATCAGTTTATAAATGCGTATCAGTACAACCTTTATGCAAAGAGACAGTCCCTGGACGAAATTGTGTCTCTAAGGCGAAAGACAAGCGCTTGTTCGCATAAGGAGAGCTTCACCATGCCACTACATTTCGCGCCCAAGCCAAACCGTCAATTCAGAAGCCTTGCGGGAGCCTGCGATAATGATCCCCCCCCCCCCCCCCCCC